>Ga0209228_1001300_pt1 | contig 12529 bp, 11 predicted proteins | sample METZYME_3_150m_FD_187547 | JGI IMG/M metagenome (GOLD analysis project Ga0209228, IMG submission 187547) | Marine microbial communities from oxygen minimum zone in mesopelagic equatorial Pacific - METZYME_3_150m (SPAdes) (version 2) | ecosystem: Environmental > Aquatic > Marine > Oceanic...
CCCAGTTCGAAGAATCGGCGTGGAAGGTCCCGGTAGCTCCGCTGCCCGCTCTGGAAGATGGCCACGTGGAACGGGCAGTTCATGGGCTTCGGGTAGTAGGTCGCCCCGTCCACCTCCATCGGCGGGTACATCCCGTCGGCGTAGAAGTCGAGGTGCCCGCTCGTCTCCCACAAAACCGACTTGGCGATGTGGGGGCTATAGACAAAGTCGTACCCGCCGGCCTCGTGACGGGCCCGGCTGTAGTCCTCAATCAGTTTGCGGACTAGGGCTCCCTTGGGATGCCATACAGCCAAGCCCGGGCCGAGCGCCTCGGGCCACGACACAAGGTCCAACTCGCTAGCCAGGCGACGGTGGTCCCGCTTTTCGGCCTCGGCCAGGCGATGCAGGTGGCCTTTCAGGGCTTTCTTGTCGGCCCATGCTGTGCCATAAATTCGCTGGAGCATGGGCTGTCTCTCATCGCCCCGCCAGTAGGCGCCAGCCACCTTCTGAAGGGCAAAGTGGCCGAGACGCCCGGTGGTAGGCACGTGCGGGCCGGTACACAGGTCGATGAACCCACCTCCGTTGCGGTAGTAGGTGACAGTTCCGTCAGCGGCAGCCTCGCCGGCCAACTCGGTGTCAACATCACCGCTGGTGACCTGTTCGATTATTTCGCGCTTGAATCGATGGTCAGCAAACAGTTCGAGTGCCTCATCGGCCCCGATCTCACAGCGCTCGAAGGCCTGATCGGCATCGACGATCAGGCGCATCCGAGCCTCGATGACCTCCAGGTCGTCCTCACTGAACGTGCCGCCACCGGGTAGCTCGAAGTCGTAGTAGAAGCCATGCTCGATGGGAGGACCAATGGCGTAGGTAGCCCCGGGCCAGAGCTCCAGCACAGCCTGAGCCAGGACGTGGGCCGTGGAATGCCGAAGGGTGTGAAGGCCCTCGTCGCTATCCGCCGTCACGATGGCCACGGTGGCCCCGTCGGGCAAGGCACGGTCAAGGTCCCTACCATCGCCGTCCACATTGGCGATGATGGCCGCCTTCGATAGGCCCGGACCGATGTCGGCAGCCAGATCGGCCCCCGTCGCCCCCTCGGGAAGGGTGCGCGTCGAACCGTCTGGGAGGATGATGGTCAGATCAGACATGGCTGTCCCGAGGCTAGCGACCCCGCCCCGTCCCCGGATCGACGGTTGACGACCGCCCAGACTCACCGGTCGCCCCCACAGAAACCGGACCGGCCCTAGGATCGCCAACCGACCGGCTGGATCTACCGGCCGTGGCGACTAGACGAAAGGCGGTCCTGGCGTGGGGATCCTGGACGACAAGCGGCTGCTCATCACCGGCGTGCTGACCGACGCCTCCTTGGCGTTCGCCGTGGCGCGCTTGGCTCAGGAGGAGGGCGCAGAGATTGTGCTGACCGGAGCCGGCCGGGGTATGCGCCTCACCGAGCGGACAGCTCGCAAGTTGCCCCGGGAGGTCGAGGTCCGGGAGTTTGACGTGACGTCCGCCGAACAAGCAGACAACCTCCGCAACTACCTCTCGTCGACCTGGGGTCGGGTGGATGGGGCCCTCCACGCCATCGGATTCGCCCCCGAAATCTGCCTAGGTGAAGACTTTATGGCCGCCGAATGGTCTGACGTAGCTGTGGCCATGGAGATATCCGCCTACTCGCTCAAAACGGTGGCCGAGGTAGTGGCCCCTCTCATGACCGACGGAGGTTCGATCGTGGGCCTGGACTTCGACGCCCGGTTCGCCTGGCCCGCCTACAACTGGATGGGCGTCGCCAAGGCTGCTCTCGAATCTACGTCCCGTTACCTGGCCCGAGCCCTCGGTCCCGACGGAGTACGGGTCAATATGGTTGCCGCCGGCCCGATCCGAACTATGGCCGCCAAAAGCATCCCCGGCTTCTCCGAGTTCGAGGATGCATGGGGTAGCCGGGCTCCCCTGGGCTGGGATGTCCACGACGGTGAGCCGGTGGCCAGGGCCTGTGTGGCCCTCCTGTCGGACTGGTTCCCGTCCACCACCGGCGAGATGGTGCACGTGGACGGGGGTTATCACGCCATCGGCGCCTGATCACTCCCGACTCCAACCGGGGGCAGACCGTCAGTCGTAGAGTGAAACGTTGATGTCCACCCGATTGGTGCAGTGGGCGTCAACAATGGGGTACGGGTTGACGGGATTGTGCTTTCCTCCCGGGTGGTACTCGAAGTGGAGGTGTACTCCCTTGGCGTTGCCGCCGTCGCCCATGTAGCCGATCACTTCACCGGCCTGGACCTCACCGTCAGCGCCGAAGCGGCTCATATGCGTTCCGAAGTAGTAGTCGCCGTTGGCGGCAACAAGGTCAAAGGATCGGCCTCCCAGTGTGTCCCACCGTCGAGTAACCACGCCGTCTACTGGCGCCAGGATCGGATCGTGCCGGAGGCCTACCAGGTCGACGCCCTCGTGCTCGCGGCCACCCGACCGGCGTTCTAGCCACGAGTCGTAGAACTTAGTTCGCGTTCCTACGGGACAGACCCAGTCCGACGAAGTGGCCAACCGGACTACGGCCGATCGGTTTCTTCGGGTCTCGGCGTCTCGCTCTAACTTGCGACGGCTGGAATCCGACAGTCCTGCCAGGGCATCGTCATAGGTGTTCCGAAGCCGGTTGGCCTCTTGGACAGTGTCGGCCACCAGGCGGTTGGCCCGAGCCAACGCGGCCGCCGCCTCGACCTGGCGCTGCCTCGCCTGGGCCAAAAGCTGGGCAACGCCCCGGAGCCGCTCCCGGGCAACGGCCAGGCCGTCTTCGGCCAGAGGTAGTACCCCGGAAGCCGCTTCGATGAGCGGCCACAACCCGGCGGCACGGTCCACAACCATGGCCTGCGAGGGATCTCTGGTGAAGACGACGGATCGGTCGTCGCCCTCGGCAAGGGCAGTCGAAGGGAGGGCCAGAACCAGCGCCAGGAGCGCGCTGACCAGGCCGAAGGGGCGAAGCACCAAAAAATCCTATCGGCGACCCATTTCCCGGCGACGGACCGACAACCACCGTCTTCGGTTGCTAGGGCCTAGCCGCGAGGGTCGTCTGATTCATCCCGGATGTCGCCGACCAGTTCCTCTACCACGTCCTCCATGGTCAGAATCCCCTGCCATACGCCTTGATCGTTGACCACGGCGGCCATCTGGCTCCGGGACGCCCGTAGCCGGTGGAGCACCTCATCCAGATGAAGGTCGGCGTGAAAGACCGCCATGTCACGGATTGACTTTGACGGCACAGACTCCGATTGGGACTCCGGAGCTAGATGGAGGAGGTCCTTGGCGTGGACCATCCCAATCAGTTCGTCGGTTGACGTACTCATCATGGGGAGCCGGGTGTATCCACTGGACGCCATTACTTGCTCTACCTCAGCTAGAGGCATTGCGGTGCTCACAACTACTACCTGTTCACGGTCGACCTGCACAGAAGAGGCGGTGTGGCGGCTCAGGTCCAGCGCCCCGGCCAGCAGGTCGTGTTCAAACGGTTCGATCAGGCCCTCATCTCGCGAGGCGTCGAGCATGACAGCCAATTCCGGCACCCCGACGGCTCGTTCAATCTCGTCCACTGGTATGAACCCGAATGGTCGAACGGCCAGCGCCGCCAACCGGTCCAACACGACAATGGCCGGACGCAAAAGGGCCACAAAAGTGCCATGGGCCCGGATAGTCCACCGGAGGGTCCTCTCGGGGTCGGCGATAGCCAGGTTCTTGGGCACTAACTCACCCAGCACCATCTGCACAACAGCCGCCACTGCAATGGCCACCAACCAGGTGAATGTCGAGGCCGCTCTCGGCGCCAGGCCGGCTGCGTCGGCCACCGGTTCCAGTAGCCGACCGATTGTTGGCTCGGCCAGTACACCTAGAGCGATGCTGCTGGCCGTAATACCGAGCTGGGCGCCAGAAACCTGTAAGCGCAGGTTCTGACGGGCGATGAGCGCCCGTTGTGCCGACCTCGACCCGGCAGCCGCCGCCTCCTCCAAGCCGGTCGAGCGGGCCGCGACGAGTGCGAACTCGGTAGCCACAAAGAGCGCGTTCACGACGACCAGTGCCGCTACGGCCAGTAGGCCTACGACGATCACTGCGAACTCCCTGTTCGGCCGCTCCTTGGAGGGTCTACGACCCTCAGTTCGGCAATCCGACGTCCCTCGACTGCCACAACCTCGATTCGCCAACCCTCAAGCTCGACGGTGGTTGCTGGCTCCGGCAGTCTCCCTAGACGGTGGAGTACGAACCCGGCCAATGTCTCATACGGGCCATCGGGGATCGGTAGGCCGACCGCATCTCGGACTTCGTCGAGACTAGAACTCCCGGAAACCACCGTGCCGACCCTCCCGTCGTCCTGGGTTCGAAACGCGGGATGGTCGTGCTCGTCGTCAATCTCGCCGACGATCTCCTCGAGGACGTCTTCCACGGTGATGATGCCAGCCGTACCCCCGTGCTCGTCGACAACCACGGCTAGGTGACGGCTGTGTTCGCGGAGATCGCTAAGGAGGTCGTCGAGGTCGCGGGTCTCCGGAACGGCAAGTGCGTCACCCATCAACTCACCGAGCGGCACCCCGTTTCGGGTCCCGGCGGGTCGGGAAAGCAGTGACTTGACGTGCACCACCCCGACCACATGGTCCAGGTCGCCGTCGAAGACCGGAAAGCGTGAGTGTCCGGTCTGCTTCGACCGAGCGAGGAGTTCGACCGACAACGAGTCCACCGACAAGGCTTCCATGTCGAGGCGGGGCACCAGAGCGTCGGCCACTGTCTTGTCGCCGAACCGGATGGAGCGAGTGAGCAGTTCTACTTCGGCCGTGTCCAGGGTGTCGTCGGACGAACTGCGGATCAACTCCTGTAGCTCGTCCAGGGTCCGCGACACGCCCAACTCCTCGCGTGGTTCTACACCCAACCAACGAACTACGACGTTGGCCGCTCCGTTCAGGGCACGAACCACCGGTCGAGCCACGGTGCCGTAGATCTGGACCAACGGGGCTAGGCGGCGGGCCACCCGGTTAGGAGCCGCCAGCGCCACGTACTTGGGGACCTGCTCCCCCACGATCAGGTGCAAAATCGTAGCCAGAGCAATGGCCACCGTCACCGACACACCGGTGAGGTGCGCCTCGCCGGTAAGGATGCGGGCCACCGTAGGCTCGGCCACAAAGCCCAGCAGGAGAGCCGACAGCGTGATGCCGAACTGGGCACCCGAGAGGTGCAAGGTGAGGTGGCCCAGCAGCGACTGCACCCGACGGGCCTGCGGGTCGGCTCCTTTAGCCGCCGCCTCGATCCGGGGCCGGTCTACAGCCACCAGGCTGAACTCGGCGGCCACGAAGAAGGCGTTGACGGCCAGTAGCACGGCGACCGCCACCAACCCGAGGAGGATGGACATCTCCGCTCGATCCTACCGACGACCGTCCGCCCAGCCCAGCCCAGACGACTTGACGAAAGCCCGATTCGGGGCCGCCAAAGGTAGTTCGATACCCTAACCATCGTGTCCCAAACCTCAGGAGAAAGCCCGGCATCCGACACCGACCAGCAGGTGGTGGCGGCAGCCCGGGCGGCAGCCAAGTTGGCCCGCCAGGTCACCATCCCGCTCGGCGAGGTTGGCCTGAGTCTCCCCCAGTACCGGGTACTGGCCTTCCTGGACGAAGGTGAAGCCGCTCCTTCGGACCTGGCCGGCCGCCTTTCGGTGAGCCGACCCTCCATCACCGCCCTCATGGATGGCCTCATTACCCGCGGCCTAGTAGTACGACGACCCGACACCGACGACGGGCGTCGGGTCCACCACAACCTGACCGACGACGGCCGCGACATCCTTCAGCAAGCCGACAAAGCGGTTGGTGATCGCCTAGTTGCCGCCGCTAGAGCCCTCGGCGGCGATGACAACGTCCTGATCTCCAGCCTGGCCCGCTTCGGGCAAGCCATCCGGGCCGCCCGAGCTGCCGGCACTACATGACCCCGACGGGAACAACCGCCGCCCCACAGGCCACCGTCGATCCCGATCCCACTAAGGGGTGGTTTCGCCGGCTACTGCCCGTTATTAGCGCTCACCGGGTGGCATTCGGCATCGTGCTGGCCACCGGTTTAACCGGTCTGGCCATACAAGTGTCAGTCCCCATGGTTCTCCGCCAGGCCATCGATGTCGCCGTCCACGAACGGACCGGGCGCCTTGAGACCTACGTGGTCCTGCTCGTGGTTATGGCCCTGACCTCGTTTGGCTTGCGCTTCACTTACCGGTATCTGCTCTTCGGGACGGCCTGCCGGATCGAAACCGACCTTCGTTCCCTGCTCTATGGCCACCTGACCCGACTGTCGTTCTCGTTCTACGATCGGGTGGCAGCCGGCGAGGTCATCTCGCGGGCCAACACCGACATCCGGTCCATTCAGCTGCTCCTGGCCTTCGGACCCCTAGCTGGACTGTCGGTGGTCAGTTTCTTCATGGCGCTGGGATTCATGCTCAGCATCCACGTTCCGCTGGCTCTGGTGACTGTGTCGACTATGCCTTTCGTGTACATCCTCGGCCAGCGGCTTCGCGACCAGGTATTCCCCCTTTCGTGGGTGACCCAGGGACGAATGGCCGAGGTGGCCATGGTGGTCGATGAGAACGTCAACGGCACCCGGGTCGTCAAGTCGTTCGCCGCCGAAACCGACCAGATCGCCCTTCTGGCCAAGGTCGCGGATCGCCTCCGCTGGTCGGCCACCGCCCTGATCGAGGCCCGGGCCCGGTTCAACCCCCTGATTGAGGCGCTTCCTCGGCTTGGCATGGCTCTGGTGCTGCTCTACGGAGGACATCTGGCCATCGACGACCAGCTCGGGATCGGTTCCCTTCTCGCTTTCAGCGGCTACGTCACCATGATCGCCGTCCCGTTCCGAATGTTCGGCTTCGTCTTGCTTCAGGCCCAGCGGGCCGCCGCCTCGGCGATCCGCATCTACGAGATCCTCGACGAGCAGCCCGAGATCGTCGACCGGCCTGGAGCCCGGGCGCTGATCGACCCCCGGGGGCGGGTCGAGTTTCGCGGCGTGACCTTCGCCTACCCCTCTTCGGAAGGTGTCCCGTCGCCACCTGTGCTCGTGGACTTCAACCTGATTCTCGAACCCGGTGAGACGGTGGCCTTGGTGGGACGAACCGGTTGTGGCAAGTCCACCGTGGCCCGACTACTCCCCCGCTTCTACGACGTGGACGCCGGCGCCGTCCTGATCGACGGAACCGACGTACGTGACCTAACCCTGTCCAGCCTCCGGCATCACGTCAGCCAGGTACCTGACGAAGCCTTCTTGTTCTCCGACTCTCTCCACGACAACATCGCGTTCGGTCGCCCCAACGCCACCGCTGATGAGGTGGTAGCCGCCGCCCAGGTAGCCCGGGCCGACGGGTTCATCGGCGACATGGACGACGGGTACGACGAGGTAGTCGGAGAACGGGGCTACACGCTGTCCGGTGGACAGCGCCAACGGGTCTCTATCGCCCGCGCAGTACTGACCAACCCCCAGATCCTGATCTTGGACGACGCCACCAGCGCCGTGGACGTGCGAACCGAGGAGGGCATCCACCAGGCGCTGGCCGGAATTCTCGAGGACCGGACCACACTGGTCATTGCCCATCGGCTGTCCACAATCAGCCTGGCTGACCGGGTGGTGCTCCTGGAGGACGGCCGCATCGTGGCCGATGGCACCCACGCCCACCTGATGGCCACCGAACCTCGGTATGCGGCCATCGTGGCTCAGGGTGACGACTCCGGAGAGGACGCCTGATGGGCGGCCATCACGGATTCTTCACTGGCCCGACCTCGGTCCAAGCCAACGCTCAAGCCGGATTGCCGTTCGCCGAAGTCCCCGAGGAACTCCGAAGCCGTATCGAAGAGGTCCTCCGCCACGAGCCCGAGCACCCAGAACCGGTGGTCGCCTTCTCCCACCGCGACTGGGATCGGCGTCCCTTCGGGCTTCGGACCTTCCTCGCCCCCCACGCTGGCGGCCTCCTGATGGCCCTCCTACTGGTCATCGTGGAGGTCGGGTTACAACACCTGGGTCCGCTACTCACCCAGATCGGCATCGACCAAGGCGTCATACCGCGAGACAGCGGGGTGCTGGTGGCCGTCGCCCTGGCCTACGTCGGGGCCGTGGGCCTCTCGACGGCGGCCTCCTGGCTGCGGACCAGGTTCACCGGCCGCCTCGGCGAACGCCTTGTCTACGAGCTTCGACTCCGAGTCTTCAGCCACTTCCAACGCCAGTCGCTGGACTTCTTCACAAGGGAGAAGTCGGGCGTCCTGATGACCCGGATGACCAGCGATATCGAAGCTCTCACCACCCTGATGCAGGAGGGGCTGGTCAACTTTGCTGTCCAGGGCATGACCCTCATCGTGATCACCGTCTACCTAGTCATCCTGGATCCAACACTTGCCGTGGTCTGCCTCCTGACCGTCATCCCTATCAACGTGGTGCTCACCCTGTGGTTTCGACGGGTGTCACTCATCGGCTACCTGCGGGTGCGTGATCGGATCGCCGACGTACTAGCCAACCTGTCCGAAAGCCTGGCAGGGATACGGGTGATCGCCGCCTTCAACCGACGAGACCACGACGTGGTCCGCCACCAACGGGTCATCGACGACCACCTGGAAGCCAACCTGTATACGGGACGGGCCCAAGCTCTCTTCGGGCCGGGGACCGAGTCGATCGGGATCGCCACACAGGCCGTCGTCCTGCTGGTCGGTGGTCGGATGGCGCTTCGAGGCGAGGTGACCATCGGCGAACTAACTGCCTTCCTCCTCTTCCTAACCTCGTTCTTCGCACCGGTCCAGACTCTCGTCCAGCTCTACAACCAGTACCAGCAGGGCAGCGCCGCCGTAGTGAAACTGCGAGACCTGTTGGCCACCGAACCCACAGTGGCCGAGCGTGCCGATGCCGTGGACCTTCCCCCAATCCGGGGCGACATCCGGCTGGACTCGGTGACGTTCGGATACGACCCGGACCATCTGGTGCTCCGCGAGGTCGACCTACAACTGTCAGCAGGCGAAGTCCTGGCGGTGGTAGGCCCTACCGGGGCCGGCAAGTCAACCATCGCCAAGCTCATCATCCGTTTCCACGATCCGACGTTCGGCCACGTGACCATCGATGGACACGATCTTCGGGAGGTGTCCATCGACTCGCTAAGGCGTCAGCTTGGTGTAGTCCCCCAGGAACCATTCCTATTCAACGGCACGATCCGGGACAACGTGGCCTTTGCCCGCCCGACTGCCACCCGTGAAGAGGTGTGGGAGGCCTGTCGGGCTGTGGGGCTCCAGGGACTGGTGGATCGGATGCCAGACGGCGTCGACACCCCAATTCATGAACGGGGAGCATCGCTGTCGGCAGGTGAACGCCAGTTGGTAGCCCTGGCCCGGGCCTTCTTGGCGCGCCCCCGGGTGCTGGTCCTTGACGAGGCCACGTCAAACCTGGACTTGCTCTCGGAATCGGTAATTGAGCGGGCGCTGGACTCGGTGCTGGAGGGCCGGACGGCCATCCTCATCGCCCACAGGCTGGCCACCGCCATGCGGGCCGACCGGATTGCCGTAGTCGACGACGGCCGAATCGTCGAGCACGGAACCCACGATGACCTCGTGGCCTACGGCGGTCAGTATGCGGCCATGGTCAAAACCTGGGAGCGTCACGCCGAGGGAGTGCGGTAAACAACGGCCAACTGATCGCTGGCCTGATCGCTTCGCCATCGGGCACACGGTGCAGGGCGTCCTGAAATTCGAGGCTGGCGTCTTCACCGTTCTCTTGCCGATCCGCTCACTGGCCCAAACGACTCGAGGGTCGACCATCGGACGGCAGGTCCTAGGGTCAACGGCGTGCCAGAACCCGTCCTCGAACTCATCGCCGTCGGTCGCCGGACCGGTGGAACGACACTCCTGTCGGGAATCGACTGGCGTATCGACTCCGGCCAGCACTGGGTGGTCCTGGGACCCAACGGCTCCGGGAAGACCACCCTGCTGAGGATTGCTGGCCTGCGCCTCCACCCCACCACCGGCTCGGTTCGGGTCTTAGGCCACACCCTCGGGCGGACCGACGTGCGATCGCTTCGGTCTCGTATCGGCTACGCCTCGGCGGCCCTAGCCGATGCGATACGTCCAGGCCTGACGGCCGCCGAGGTCGTCATGACAGCCCGCCACGGTGCTCTGGAGGCCTGGTGGCATCACTATTCGGATGACGACCGGGAGCGCTCCCGGTCGCTCTTGGACCGGGTGGGTTGTGGGGCACGGGCCGACCATCCTTTCGGCACTCTCTCGTCCGGCGAACGACAGCGGGTACTCCTGGCTCGGACACTGATGGTCGATCCCGACTTGCTGCTGCTAGACGAACCGACGGCCGGCCTAGACCTCGGCGGCCGCGAGGAACTAGTCGCCACCCTGACCAACCTGGCCACCAACCCAGACACCCCACCCATGGTGCAGGTCACACACCACGTAGAGGAAATTCCCCCAGGCTTCACTCACGGACTGCTGCTAGATGGTGGACAGGTAGTGGCCGCCGGGCCGTTGGCCCTGGTTGTCACCAGCAAGGCCCTCTCACAGTGCTATGGCATGGATCTCCGCCTCTCGACTGACGCCGGACGGTGGACAATCCAGATCAACAGGACCGAGCAGTGACCGGCGAACACGCCCTAGTGGTGACAGGCGGGCCATTGCCAGCCAACCAGGGCCCACTACCCTCCGCCGACCTGGTCATCGCTGCCGACGGTGGAGCCGACAATGCGGCAGCCCTCGGACTTATCGTCGACCTGGTGGTCGGCGACCTGGATTCGGCCTCGTCAGCCGCCGTTGCCCGGGCCAAGAAGGTGGAGCGCCATCCGGCAGACAAAGACGAAACCGACCTGGAGTTGGCCCTGGGCGCCGCAGTAGCGGCCGGTGTCAGATCGGTGACCGTGGTCGGCACGCTGGGCGGACGGGTCGACCACGCCCTGACCAACCTGCTGGTGGCTGCCGGCGACCGGTGGTCAAATCTGCAGATCGATCTCCGGATAGACGGAACACGGGCCTGGGTGGTCCGAGACCACATGGAGGTCGTCGCCCAGGTCGGCGACGTAGTCAGCCTGCTGGCCGTGGGCGGCCGAGCCGCCGGAGTGACCACCACCGGGCTGGCCTGGCCACTAACCGACGCCGAAGTAGAGCCCGGCGTAGGCCTCGGCCTGTCAAACCGCATGGCCGCCCCCAAAGCCGAAGTGGTCGTAGACGATGGCACGCTGCTCGTCATCGTGAACCGTGCTGACCTTGAACCGGCGGTCTCTAGTAAAGGGTTCCTGAAACGCCTCTTAGGAGCGATGGGGGCCTTCTGGAAAATGGGCGACCGGTCCGAGAAGGGACGTATCCGAGGCCCGTGGACGGGCTAGATCGGGTCAGCGTAAGCCCAAAGGTGTAGATGCGTACAGCCGGATCAGCGGGACCAAGAGCAACAAACTGACCAGTCCTCTACTCTCGGCTGCTCGATGCACACGAACACGATTGGGGAACAATTATGAAGGTTCTAGCCACTACCGCTTGGGACGTAACACCAGCCCGAGTTCCTGACTTTCTCGCTAACTGTGGACGCGCCGCCGAGATTCACCGGCGCCTCGGTGCCGAAGCGGTCCACCTGATTCAGTCCATGGCCGGCCCTGTTCCCGCACTGACCTATGCGCTGGTATTTCCGGACGGGGCCACCTATGGAGCCTTCATCGACGCCATCAGTGCCGACGAGGAATGGCTTGCTTTCTGGGCTGAAGCATCCGCGGGAGAACGGTACGCAACCATCGTCTCCCAAAGCGTCGGTACTGACTTGTTCTCCTAGAACGTGAGCCTCCTCCCTGAGGGGACGGGGGGCGACACCGGATCCCTAGATGTAGATACGCGCAGGTAGGGGCGTTGTCGAAATATGGTTTCGCCATGACCGACGAACATGAGGCAACCGAACTCGGCCTGGTAGGTGAGGTTCCGTATTACGCCACGATCTTCACTACTCGTATGACAAGCAATCTTGACGGATACGAAGAGACGGCTGACCGCATGGCTGAACTGGTTAGCGCCCGTGAGGGCTTCTTAGGTATGCAATCGGCTCGGGGAGACGACGGCCTCGGAATCACCGTGTGCTACTGGCGGACCGAAGAGGACATCACCGCCTGGCGAAACGACCTGGAACATGAGAACGCCCAGGACGAAGGCCGTAGTCGGTGGTACGCCCAGTACACGGTCGAGGTGGCGCGGGTAGATCGGACTATTGAATTCAAGCGCCCTAGCTAGGGTTTTTCGAACCCTCGGCTACAGGGGGTGGGGGCGACACCAGAGCCCTCGTTGTAGATACGCACCGGTAGAAGTCCCTGAGGCCCTGCACCCGACCTCATTTCGAAATACCACCTACGCGAGATAGACGGATGGCGAAGAGAAGCCCCCAGAATCCGCCACCGATGGCACCGCCAAGCATCTGCTGAAGGACATTGGCCCCTCCCATACCGATTCCCAATAGCGGAATGGCGAGTGTGAGATAGGCGACGCCCGTCATCCTTCCAGCAAGGCGACGTCGACGTAGCCCGATGGAGACGAGGAGCGCC
>Ga0209228_1001303_pt1 | contig 12519 bp, 7 predicted proteins | sample METZYME_3_150m_FD_187547 | JGI IMG/M metagenome (GOLD analysis project Ga0209228, IMG submission 187547) | Marine microbial communities from oxygen minimum zone in mesopelagic equatorial Pacific - METZYME_3_150m (SPAdes) (version 2) | ecosystem: Environmental > Aquatic > Marine > Oceanic | place...
CACGATCAAATCAGAATGTTCGAAAGACACGGTATGGGCAGCTTCAAAAATCTGCTGATTGAACTGTCCAAAGATCCCGCAATGATTGTGTGGCTTGATAATTCTGAAAATCACAACGGCTCTGTCAACGAGAACTACGGACGTGAACTTCTTGAACTCTTCTCGATGGGCGTTGGAAATTACAGTGAAAAAGACGTCAAGGAAGCCGCCCGGGCATTTACGGGTTGGACGATCGGCAATACCGAGTACATGACACTGAAGTGTATGCGTGATTCCGTCTGGCCATATGGTCGGCTCTCATTCCATTTCGAATACAAGGAAGACGACCACGACAACGGCGACAAGGAATTTCTCGGTCACAAAGGAAATCTAAACGGAGAGGACATTGTAGACATCATCTGCAAGGAGCCAGCAACAGCGGCTTTTCTTTCTCGTCACATGTACAGCTTCTTCGTTGCAGATGAAGCCCCAGTTCCAGAATGGCCATATAAACCGCCAAGAGACCCCGATGCAATAAACGCGCTCTCTAAAGTTTATTTCGAATCCGGATATGACATTGCAGAAATGCTCAGGTTCTTGTTCAATTCAGAGTTTTTCAAAGCTGAAGAAGCACGGTATCAGCGAGTAAAAAGCCCAGCTGAATTAATGGCAGGGGTCTTAAAACTCACCGAAGAATTTGAACGGCCAAAAAACGAAATGAATCCCACACATCTTCAGGCTACGTATATGGGGCAATGGCTTTTGAACCCACCTTCAGTTGAAGGCTGGCACTGGGGTACAGAATGGATCGATTCAGGGGCACTTGTCGAAAGGGTAAATTTCGCATCGGAGCGACTTGGAAACCTCAGTAGCCCCGGTGTTCAGACCATAATTGACCACATTCTTTCTAGTAACGGTGACAGTGGTTTAGTCGCGGAAGACGTAGTCGAAGATGCACTAAGCGAACTATGTATTGACCAGGTTTCAGAGAGAACACGATCAGCGTTGGTCGCATTCACAAAAACACAACTGGATCAGGACGGTGGTTCATCATCAAATGGCGACTCAGAACGTGAAAAAGTTGCAAGCGTCTTAAAAGTGATAGGCGCAACTCCTGAATTCCAAAGGGCCTAGACAGGTATATAAAATCGATGACCACTGTAATCACACCCTCAAAAACACGATTGAAATACAACCGCACAATTGGCGTTGCCGCAATGCAAGGCCGTGGCTTCTATTATCCCTGGTCAGGGGCCGTCGCAGAGAACGGCAAGGTTTTCGTGCTTGGTCGAGGTTCAGACAGCGACCCTCGGGGCGTGCGTGTCACGGTAATGAACCTAGATGAAGAATACTTCGGTACTTTTGGTTCCTTTGGAAAAGGAGAAGGCCAGGCGATCTGGAACGCATCGATTGCGATCGATAGCAAACAGCGTATCTTCACCAGTGACGATTATCTAAACAGGATATTGGTCCGCACACAGGACGGTGAACTGCTGAACACCTGGGGTGAATCTGGCACTGAAGAAGGACAGTTAAACGGTCCGAACGGAATCACTTTTAATTCAAAAGATGAACTAATCGTTAGTGATCACCTGAATGGCCGAATCCAGAAATTTACCGGCGACGGTGAGCATCTGGCGACCTTCGGAGAGCCTGGCTCAGGTGATGGGCAGTTGAACTTGCCATGGGAAGTTTGCACCGATATTGACGACAATATTTACGTCGCCGACTGGGGTAACGACCGCATCGTGAAGTTTTCCGCGAATGGACATTTCCAGGCTAACTTCGGTTCACCAGGTCGTGGCAACGGGGAACTAAACGCTCCATCCAGCGTTTGTGTGGACTCGGATGGCTACATCTACATCGCCGACTGGGGTAACCAGAGAATCCAGATTTTCGATTCAAACGGCAATTTCGTGCAGTCAAACCGAGGGCAGGGAACAATTTCTAAGTGGGCTCAAGATTTTTTGGATACAAATGTCGAGGAAGGCCAAGCACGAGCTAACGCGAACTTGGAACCTGATATTGAATTCAACACTGATGACCTGCACGAGGAATCAGCCCATATAGAAAAGTATTTTTGGGGTCCTACTTCAGTGGCGATAGACAAGGACAATCACTTGTTCGTGATCGATAGCAATCGACACCGGCTACAGGTTTTTGACATTCAAGGGTGACGCTAAACAGGCTAGCGCTCTGTCCCAGATCTCCCCTAACGGTGCATTTTGAATCTGTAATGCTGGGGGAAATCTTCCCGCAATAAATGTCCGTCGCTTTGATCAACCCAAGAAATCAGCAAATACCGGACTGATCCATGCCATCTCCATATCCTGTTGCACGACCTTGACCCAGTAAGGATTGACTCCAGGTTGTACATCTTCATCAATTACCGTGAATTCAGATCTGTCTGAAACTGCTTCTGGTGCCAGTTCTAGAGTCACATTTCTATTCGAGTGGCCGAGATTCACTCGCATCGGACCATTTTGAAGCTGCGCTAAAGTGCCACTGACCCTGACCGAGTCTCCAGTGGCATGTGCCATACGCCTAAGTGCCTGCTTCTCGCCGTGAGCTGCGAATGTTGGCCCTACGATAAGGGACGAATTCATCGCAAATGAGATTTCTGAATCCGTAGATTTTGATAGATCAAAAACCAAACCGCTAGGATAACCACAGGCCCATCCATTCAAAGCAAGTTTAGAGGAACTAACCCGCTGATAATTCGAACGAGGGCTATCGAACCTAATTGGGCTCACGTCACCGATTTCTCCGTCGGCAACATCCACAGTACCGTCCCAACGAATACCTGAGTAACTTGACCAGCGACTTGCTCCATCCCAAAGAACGCGAATTTTGTTTCCAGTCGGGGGTCCTGAAATCACTTCCGTGTGGATCAGATTCAGACCCCGGTAAACCTCGATCCGCTCGAGCGGCGCTGTACCCTCGACATTTACCTTAATTTCACATTGATTACCGCAGGAATATTTCTCACCTATAAAATGACCGTCCACCGTTACTGCAGCTCTTATACGGGCGCCGGTTGTTGCATATAACCTTTTCGCCTTCATAGCTTCTAAAATGCTCTTCAATGTAAGTTGTTCAGCATAAATCCCCGTCAACCCGCCTTTCGAATAACGACGTTCCTGAAAACCCGGCCTATCGTCCCCCGCGCGCCCCGTATGGCAATCATTTCCGCCAACAAACCCCATTTCGTAACCTTTTCCAATAGATTCCCTAAGAATCCATTCGAATGAGCCGTGCGTAGAAGTCACTTCGATTGCGGGTTCGAGAGTCGGATCATGCCATTCCAAATTGGCATGAGTGCCTCCAACGTGTGGGGTTATCACAGTATCAGTCCCACGATAGTAGTTATGTAGGTCCTTAACGTGAGGGAGATCCGACTCATCTGGTCTACCTAATTTATCCGCGCCTCTCCAGCGTTTCATTGGTCGGTCGAATCTACCGAAATAAACGTTATGGTGCCCTCCTATCTCCACAGCGCCAGACCATTCGTAACCAGGTAACGGTACAAATCTTCCTGGCTCGTGATACGCCTTTTCTTCTACTTGTTGAACTTCATATTCATCAGTGGAATGAGCAGAGTCATTACGCTGGTAACCGGCAAAATCTAATGCAGATACATCTCTTGCATAAGCGAAGTAGTCTCCGATCTTCGAGGCATCTCCAATTTGACCTGAATGAGGGTCTCCCCAAAAAAGCTTGAGCGCTGGGAGTTCCTGACTTATGCGTATTTGATTGCTACTGGCAATAAGACCATTTTGTGCATCTTCTATATCTATTCGAGTAGCACCCTCTTCTGTAAAGACCGCCCCTTCGATTCTACGTACGCCTCCATCTTCTTCCGAAAACTCGAGACTATTTCCACCTGGAACAACTAACCCGGGAGCCTTTATTTCAACCGTTCCTCGATATTTTTCAGCAGGGTTACCCCAGATGTCCGAGGCCTTAAGCTGTAGAGCAAAATCAGATCCAAGTTCTATATCTGAAGGTGCAAGAGCTGACAGATCAGAGGCATCACCACCACTAATTCGAAGTACTGCTGGTGTTGCACTCCCTGTTGCAGATCCCTGTGTTACGAAGCTGGTGTCTTGCTGTCCAACTTGCTCTGCTTTGAAGCTATCTGACCTTGTTTCAGCACCCATAGGGGTCCAAGTGTCAGGGCCGGATCCTGAAGGGTTGACTTCGCAAAGAAAATTACGACGAGGTTCATAAAACGTCTGGGCGCGTAAACCACCACCACCACCACTCCTGTCTCCGAGTATGATATCGATCGAATCCCCCTCGGATAATTTGCCTGACATGAGCGTTATGACGAACGATTTGTGATCAGGTGTATGAATTGAGGCAGCACACCCGATCGGCGGCACAAGGTTCAGATAGCCATCTGCAGTAGGATCTTCTACCTGTGGCTTAGCCCAGTCGGAGTCCGAATCGGTCCATATGGTCAGGGTGCCTCCCCGTCCCAAACCAGCACTTCCAGCGATGTATCGAAGGGTTATACAGGCAAGTTCACCAGCTTCAATTTCTTCAGGTGAAACAAGCTCCAACGATCCAAAACCAGCACCAGCCATTTGTTCCCCGTCACTAATCTCCATCATTTGCGATCTCCCTGATGTAACAATCTCATGCTTGGATCTAAATCCTTTGAATAAACTTCCAGAAATCCTCAAACCTACTACCCGTCAACGGTTCTCTTGCAAGGATGGTGTCCATACCCCTTTGGGGATAGAAGTCCTTTGCATAATCAAACACGGCCCTTAGCTGATCCTTTTCAAGACCCATGTCTGAAGGGCGATACCGCACCTTGCATTTATCGAGAAATCCAACCACTTCCTCATAATCGTTTGCAGCCCAGCAGACTGCTACCCCACCCAAAGCCGCAACCTCACCGTGTATAAGACCTGTATGAAGAACTTCCTCTAAAACCTGCGTCAAGGAATGACCAGCACCCGAAGCAAAAGGGGAGGTCAACTGACGATCATCTCGTTCATGAATAGACTTCATAATAAATCCGACACTGTCAGCAGTTAAATTACCCTGTGAATCCAAAGTTTTTGGGAACTGCGCAGACAAATCTCGATAGTATTCTAAGGTCGGTCTGATCAATTCTTGATCCACGGGTGGGGTATCTCCGACACCTGCTTGATTTCGCCATTCTGAAATCCCTGAATACATACAAAGCACATCACCAATTCCAGCAGTATTCAAATACCACGGCGCCTCTAAAATCAGTTCGTAGTCCACAAGAACATGTTCAAAATCACAGTATGGCCAAAACTCTGAATCTGCAACGATGGTATGCCCTTTCCAGTTGGCAAAAACACCATGAATTATCGCACCAGTCGAAACCGCAGTCGGAACAAGTCGTAATGGCAGATCTTTCTTTAGAGCGACATATTTCGATGCGTCAAGTGCTGTCCCGCCTCCAATTCCAACAACCATTTCCGCATCATCAGGAAGCGAATTAGATGCGTTCTCAAGATGATCCCAATCCAGCATACTTACGGCACTTACACCAGCGGGCTTCTGTGCGATATATGGCAGCGCTGTTTTCCATGCGGTAGGTGTGGTCACAGCCAGATATCGTGGCCAGTCCGCGCTTTCGCTGTTTACCAACCCATGACCGTATTTAACATCCACCTCTCGTGCCGGGCGAAAATTTTGTCCGCCTGTCCACCCTCTACCTAAAGTCATTACGAATTACCTCCATCAGTTAACGTTTAACTTTTTCATGTGATCTTTGGCAATAGCTAAGATTAAGTGAGTGAAGCTATAGTTGCCTCAGCTTTGGATCGTAATAGTCGCGCAGCCAATCACCAAGGAAATTGAAAGCGAATACGGTCATAAAAATGGCAGCACCCGGCATCACCGAAATCCACCATGCAATCGATATAAATTCTCGTCCTTCTGCAACCATGCTGCCCCACGCCGGTTGGGGCGCCGGTATACCTATTCCCAGATAGCTTAGAACTGACTCGGTAAGGATCAGACTACCGACCTGCAACGTGGCAAGCACAATAACAATATTTATCAAACCAGGCGTGATATGCCGAAATGCAATTCTGGTTGGAGACGCACCTGCGATCCTTGATGCTGCTACGTAATCCATATCTTTCAATTGCAAAGTGAGTCCGCGTGTCTGGCGAGCAAACGGTGGCCAACTAAAAATAGTGAGCAAGATTAAAACTAATCCAAGACTTGCGCCAAAGACCACGGCGGCTACTAGGGCTACAAGAATAAAGGGTACGGCATAAAACACATCAACCATGCGCATGATGAATTCGTCACGCGCTCCACCGGTATAACCAGCCACAAGCCCTAGAACAGTTCCGACCCCACCACCTGTAATCAGGACGATGCCGGCCACCATAAGTGAAATCCTGGAACCGTGAATTATGCGGCTAAGTAAATCTCGACCAATATTATCGGCTCCTAGGAGGTATTCAGAAGTCCCCCCAGCCAGCCAAACGGGTGGTGTTTTTACCTTTTCAAGAGAGGAATGCAAGGGATCGCTAGGCGCTAAAACAGGAGCGAATATCGCCATTATCACCAATGCAATAATTATAAAAATAGGCAACAGGGGATAGCGTCGCAGAAGGCGATAAGCACGAAGGAGCTTTGTCTTCACAAGAAAATACCCAAGATCAATAAATCCTTATTCGGGGATCTGTGTAGGCGTAAAGTAAATCTGCTATCAAGCTGCTGAGGAGGTATACAGCAGCACAGATCACCGTAAGGCCGGTAACGAGAGGGAAGTCGTTGTTCAAAGTAGCGTCCACGGCCAAGCGTCCTAGGCCCGGCCATGCAAAAACTGTCTCAACAACGACCGTCCCAGTGATGAAACTTGCAAACAGAATTGCCGCTACTGTAAGAGGTGCGATTAATGCGTTTTTCAACGCGTGTTTAAATATTATTTTAGTTCGTCCCACACCCTTCGCACGTGCCAATTTTATGTACTCGCTATCAAGCACTTCGAGCAAAGCAGATCGTGTTATACGGGTTATGCTGGCCGAGGCAAGCCAAGCTAATGTAACGACCGGCAGAACAAAATTAGTCCAATCTCCGCGCCTCGAAGTAGGAAGCCAATCAAGATTAACAGCGAATATAAATATCAACACAATCGCTATCAAAAATGGCGGAGCCGCCTGACCAATCAAAGCAAATCCACGAATTACCAAATCGATAAGGGTGCCTCGTCGCACCGCTGATGCGATGCCAAGGCCGATACCCATAAATATGGCGAGAACATAAGCTATTCCGGAAAGTTGGATAGTCGCAGGAGCTCTGTCAATAATGACGTCAAGCGAGTTTCGCTTATGCCAAACAGAATCTCCAAAGTCACCTCTCACGGCTCGCCCTGCCCAGACCAAGTATTGGACGACAGGTGGCTTATCCAGTCCAAGCTCTCTGCCTCTTGCGTCCCAAACCTCTTGAGACCACCTACTGCCAGGTGTCATATACAGGTATCTGGGATCGCCTGAAAGACGCGACAGCGAGAATACCAGGACTGATACCCCGATCATAACGAGCACTATGTACCCAAATCTAAGCGCCAAGAAGCGTGCCATGCAATACGTTTCCGAATTATTGGATCAGCAATCAATATCTCATGTGAAATATACGGGAGGACTGCCTGCAGCCCTCCCGTATGTCAAATCACCAGTAGGCGAAAGTTGAAAGTTCTGGCTGCCCCCTGTTGTAATTCAGGGGGCAGCCAGAATTGATCTTCCAAATCACGTACCTTATTTCAGTGTTATCGACTCTGGCCTGTTCGGTAACACGTCCTGAGCATTGTATGGATCCCATGCGTCAATTTTAGGACCAACAGCAAACAGCACCGCAGGGGCCTGGAACATTGGAACAAACAACATCTGTTCTGTCAGGTAGTCCTGAATCGTGATGTTATTACTGATCCTAACGTTAAGATCCTGTTCCGTAGCATTTTCCAACCCCAAGTCACACATTGCCTCTTCCATTGTGAAGCCAACAATGTGTCCCGCATTCGGGCAAATGTACCTCGCCGAGGTAGACCCAGGAATCCAGTTAATCCCGTGGGTAAACGGAACGTTGATGGTTTTATCTACCGTTTGTGGTCGTCGAGCTGCGTATTCGGTCTTGTCAATCGTAACCTCAATTCCTAATTCCTGACGCCAAGCCGCAGCAACTGCCTCAGCTGCAGATTTTGTGCCAGGCGGGAAGGTACTGGGAATCCAAAGCTCCATATCAAAACCATCTGGGTATCCAGCATCTGTCAGATATTTCCGAGCTTTATCTGCATCGTGTGGAATTAGCCAGGCATCCTTGTGAGAGGGGTCGTTAGGCAAAATATTCTGCCATGCGTATATCGGCCGACCTCTTCCCTCGAGAATGTTTTCAATGATCGACTGCTGATCAACAGTCATGGCTAACGCCCATCGAACCTTGCGCGCGCTTTCCATGTTAGCTGCATCCGCAGGATTGCCGATCCATGGGTAATCACCGCTGGACACGGCGTCATCAAAACCTGGACGTGGCATTTCACCGGTCTCACATCCTGGACATTTTTGGTTCCAGTAATTTCCAGCCATCTGGAAGCCCTGAGGCCGGGCTATACCAATCTCCTGCACGCGCCCTTTGATTGCCTCAACAGCACCATTGATAGTCTGGGCTGGTAAATTGGCGATATCAACTTCACCTGTACGAAGCGCTGCCTCTCGAGTCGCTGCTTCTGGCATATGTACGACGGTTATAGAACTGACGTTGGCATCCGAGCCCGTCCAATGATCTTTGACGGCTTCAAGTTGCACCTCGTCATCTGCGGTCCACGTTGTAGCCTTGTATCGGCCTGTTCCTATTGGCGTCGCTGCATAATCTGACTCGCCCAAATCATCATATGCCTGCTTGTTCACTATAACGATTCCGTTAAAGCTCGCATTACCCATGAGCCAAGACCAGGTCGGGTCAAACCCTCCGGTCTCTATGTTCTGGCGAACAGTCATCGAGTCAACAACATCGAAACCAAGTTTCATCTCCGGGCCGATCTCTTCAGCACCGTTATTCACCGAATCAGGTGCGAAGGCTTGGTTGAAAGTCCAAGCTACATCTTCAGCGTCAACGGTACCCCACTTGCCCCCATTCTCATGCCATGGAATATCGGGGCGAATCTTGAAAGTAATACTTGTAAGATCAGGAGATATCTCCCATGATTCCGCAATTCCTTTATCAGCCGGGCTATATCCAGTGTGGTCTAGAGGCGGAGGTGCAGGTGGAGCTACGTGGGGAGCCCGGACAATGGTCTCGTATACAGACAGGTCTTTACCAATTCCACCACTAGCACGAATATCGCGCCTGGGGTCTTGAATCATTGGTGGCACTTCTTCTACAGCTATAACAATGCTGCCGGCACCCGCCGGTCCTGAATCACCGCTACATGCAGCAAGCATGAGTGTTAGAACTGATAGTAAAGCGACAAATAAAATCCGGAGAAAATATCTTCCAGTAAAACGCATTTTGCTTTTACCTCCGTGAACATCGCATAACAGGAACGCACTTTCCGATTGAAAATACGGATGCCGCAATTCCTTCAACTCTTGATAAGGCGCAGCGGTACCAAGCGGTACCGTACCAGTAGAACGATCTGAGGAAATAAACGCACCCTGACAATTAATCGACATAAATATAAGCAGAACGTATAATCATATTCGTTACGACAACACACTAGTCATAAACCAGTCGAAGCAGATTCTATTGCACCCCAATAGAGCGAACCTTTCCACAACAACACATTATTTTGATGCTCTTTGCCCTAAAACGGAACTAACTGTGACTAAGTTCAGGAATAACCGGTCCCTCGAAACCAAGTGGCCTGATTTACAATCATCGAGTGGTTGACGCTATCCAGGTCAGGTATGAGTTTGGTGGGCCCTGTGGGGATCGAACCCACGACCTGCGGATTAAAAGTCCGATGCTCTACCGCTGAGCTAAAGGCCCTTTCAAACTCAATAAATAAGGGTACGACAGCATCGCGATAATAGGGAGAGTTAAACGCGGTTACATATAGATTACTAATCAAACTTTAACGGTCCTTTATTAAAACTCCAACTTCCAACGTATTTTGGGGTTAACATACTGCGGATAAACAATTATTTCATCAAACAAGTCCAACAAACTGAGAGATGGGGAGCTTGTGAACGAAATGTCAAACGCCCAATTACGTAAATACGACTTGCTTCTTAAAGGTGGACGACTGATCGATCCCGCCTTCGATATAGACGGCCAGTTCGATGTCGCGACATCCGGAGGCCATATCGCCCTAGTCGATAAAGACATATCTCCGGACATGGCACGAACTGTCGCCGATATTTCAGGATTAGTTATCACGCCAGGCCTTGTCGACCTACACGCCCATTTCTACGGCTATTCCGCTGCGATCTTACCTGACGCACACTGTCTACCTGAAGGCACGACAACCGCAGTAGATGCAGGGGGTTCAGGTCATCTAACGTTCGATGATTTTAACGAACAAATTATTGCTCCTGCCATCACGAATGTGTTCGCACTTTTAAATATCGCTGGCGAAGGGATGGTCGGTGAACCTGAGCAAGATCTCGATGGCATGGACTCAGAGCTCACCGCACTAAAGATCGCCCAGAGACCGGATCTGATTGTTGGCGTGAAAGTCGCCCATTACATGGGTCCAGGATGGGAACCCCTTGATCGTGGTATTCAGGCTGCCGAGGAAAACGGTGTGTTCGTGATGGTTGATCAGTCACCGATCCACACACGGCCGATGAACGACATGATCCTCGAGCACCTTCGACCTGGCGATATGGTTACTCACTGTTACGCTCTGAGCAAGCCAATGACAGACATCCACGACAAAGTTAAGCCGCATTTCATTGAGGCTCGTGAGCGCGGTGTGCAATTCGACGTGGGCCACGGTGCTGGCAGCTTCTCTTTCAGAATCGCAAAAGCTGCGATCGAACAGGGATTTTTGCCCGACACCATTTCAACCGATATGCACCGAGCAAGCATTCTTGCAAATCAGGCAACGATGCCTGAAACCATGTCAAAATTGTTAGCCATTGGCATGGAATTACCTGAAATCATCAGACGCTCGACATGGGAACCAGCTCAGGCTATCGGGCACCCCGAATTAGGCAACCTCGGTCAAACAGTTCCGGCTGATATTGCGGTATTGAATATAACTGAGGGCGAATTTGGTCTTGTAGATAACGGTACTGACAACAGGGTCTACAAATCCGATAAGCGTATCGTTTGCGAGATGACGATCAAAAACGGACAAGTTGTATGGGACAAGAACGGTCGATCCCGTGATGATTGGTCAACAACTCCGCCAACCAATCCGGCCCTCTAAATTCAAGGACGCTCTGCTTCATGGCGAACACAAAATACGATGTGATCGTCGTTGGTGCGGGATCTGCCGGGGCTGCCTTGGCAACCCGTCTATCTGAAAATCCTTCTCGCCGGGTACTGTTAATCGAAGCAGGACACGATTATCCGAACATCAACGAGCTACCGGATGAAATCAGACAAGGGCACGCTACCGGAGCCGATATGACAATAGATCCCAACAGTGATCACAATTGGGGATTAACGGCAAAGGCAACGCCACTTTATAGGGACATGCCGGTACCTCGGGGCAAGATAACCGGAGGCACCAGTGCAATCAACGGACAAGTCTACCTACGAGCAATTCCAGAAGATTTCGATTATTGGGTCGCCGAAGGTAATGACGAATGGTCTTTTGAGAAAATCCTTCCATTTCTCAAGAAACTCGAAAACGATCTGGATATCACCAATCGGTATCACGGTAACAAAGGTCCAATAGTAGTTCGTCGTTACCAACCGGATGAGCTTGTCGACGATCAGGCAGCATTCATCGAAGCAGCCACTACGGCTGGTTTTCCACAGACCGATGATCATAACCACCCTGCCTCAAGCGGAGTCGGGCCTTTACCGCTAAACAACCCGGATGGTGTTCGGTGGAGCACCGCAATCGGATACCTAACAATGGCACGCGATCGCCCCAACTTCACGATCTCACCAGATAGCCACACCACCCGCATTTTGCTTAATCGCAAGCGTGCCGTTGGAGTGGAGTACCAAAAAGGTGGATCTTCCATTCAGGTCAATGCAGAGGAAGTTGTGTTAAGTGCAGGCCCGATCGGCTCCCCACATCTCCTGATGCTCTCTGGCATTGGGCCTGCCGAACAATTGCAAAATGCAGGCATCACGGTTGTTAACGACATGCCAGGTATTGGACAAAATCTCCGTGATCATCCATCTGTGCACGTGCGATGGAGTGCGGACGAAAATTTCCCGATGCCGGATGTCAAAATAGGCCCACAAAAAGTCGCCCTGCGTTATACCGCACGAGGTTCCCCATTCCGAAACGACATGATTGCCGTGATGCGATGGGATTCACCAAAAAGAGAATTCATGATGAGCGCCGGTCTTTACTTAGCGAAAGCATCCGGCGAACTTAGATTAAATTCCAATGATCCTTTTCAACAACCCGCT
>Ga0209228_1001305_pt1 | contig 12502 bp, 11 predicted proteins | sample METZYME_3_150m_FD_187547 | JGI IMG/M metagenome (GOLD analysis project Ga0209228, IMG submission 187547) | Marine microbial communities from oxygen minimum zone in mesopelagic equatorial Pacific - METZYME_3_150m (SPAdes) (version 2) | ecosystem: Environmental > Aquatic > Marine > Oceanic...
AGGAAGACCTGGTGGAGCAGAAGTTAAAACAGTAGATGGGATAGGCCCAATGGAAGACATGACACGTGCGCAAGAGGCTTGGTCATCAGCTGCAAAAGCAAGCGGAAAAATTCCCGGGCCAGATAAGCGCCATCTCTGTCTCGCCTTAAATCCAATCAAGAACCCTGAGAATCGTTTTAAGCATAAGGACCACAGTACATACTATTGCACCCTAATTCTCAATAGAGACATTCAGGCCTATTGTTACGCTGTAGTGAAGAAGAATCCAAAAAAGTGTGATTTGATTGTAAGTAAAGAACTTGAGAAGGAGTGCTTGGTAAAATCCAAAAAATAGGTTTAAACTTTAAACTTATTTGGAACGGTTTATCTGATTTAAAGCAAACTAGCACGCATGTGGACGCCAGGGGAGTCTCAAGCGTGGATATGGTTCCCTTGGATGAAAGGAGGTGATCCTTTGTCTAGTAATTTGATAAAGGGAGCTTCCGAAAATTCCTATCAATAGGAATTAACGGAAACTCCCTGTAGTAATGAAAAACCCCGCTTTAAAAGGCGGGGTTTTTTAATTGTATTAATTAATGTAAAAAAAAGCCGGTTAATTCTTGGAGTAAGTTTTAACTATTTTTTCCCCTCTCTCCTATCTTCGATAAAGTCGACAATAGCCATAAAGCATTTGATAAACCCCAATGTTAGAAATACTCCCAATAAAAGCTGAAGTAAAGGCGGCAAAGTATTCACGAAATCAGTAATTATTTGCATTAGAGTGGTGTTCAATGGACGATCTCCGTAGAGCCAAAACTAATAGTTTCAAGACAGTCAGGATTCTAAAGGCTAAGAAAACTCATTGCAAATATGTTTACAATAATTTTAAGAAGACTATTCGTGACATTTGGTTAAATATATTTGTATAATTAGTTATCCAATACACCATTAATCGCTAGTTATTTATGCTTGGTCTTATACGGAAAAAAAATAATTTTCACCCCTCGCAGACAAAAATGTTATTTCGGCTAAGATTTTTGGGAGCTCTGCTCGCTACAGTCATCATAGCCAGCACAACATATATAAATATAGCGTGGGCAGCTCGATACATAGACCAGGGAAATGGAACTGTCGTAGACCAAAACTCTGGTCTATTGTGGCAAAAAGCAGATTCATATCACGAGCTTAAAAAAGGAATGAATTGGTATCAGGCACTAGAGTATGTGGATTTAAAAAATGCTAAGGGGTTTGCTGGCTTTGATGACTGGAGACTCCCGACACTAAAGGAGCTAAAAAATATATACGACCCTTCGCGCCCAGCAAAAAGCAAGGATGGCGAAAGAATCGGATTACCAAAATCATTTAGAAGCGATGGTAGCTATTATTTGTGGACTAATACTGAAAGAGGACTCGAAAACGTCTGGTACTTTGGACTTGGATTTAAAGAAGAATATTTCAATCTTAAAGACTTAGGAGATTTAGACCAAGGCGTTAAAATGGTTCGAGGGAAACTTAAAAAAAATTAATAATTTAAAAAAATCCTTAAAAAAAAATCTTACATCTTAAATAATAAAGCTAGTTTCAACATGATATTTTGTGATTTAACCTGCGTAGTGATCCATAACTCTGCTAGTAGATTTTACTAGTAATTGATAGGCTTTAAACGGACCGCCCAACTCAGAGGTACAAGTAATGGAGGAGCCCATTAGCAAACTACTAATCAATCTGAACCGGTCTATAGGATTTTTTTCTCGCCCGTTAGCCGTATTTCTAATTTTATTGTTCCTTCCCAGTTATGCCTTATCACAAGGTGAACACGAACATCATACTAACCCCCCTCAACCAGGCAGCGAATATCGCGTTGATGAAAAATCGATGGGGCACCACCATCACGATGATGGGGGCGGAGATCCATTCCGTACTAGGGGTTCGCATGGCGATTTAGGGCTAAAGAAACCTGAAGCAATGCAGGAAGAAGGTTTGCTAGCTCGAGGGCGCAATATCTACCTCCACATGTGTGTCTTCTGTCATGGGAAGGATGGTAATGGCGGAGGTACCGCAACCAACTACCTTTATCCTTGGCCACGAGATTTTCGAAAAGGGATTTTTAAATTTCGATCCACTCCGACGGATACACTCCCTCGAGACGAGGACTTATATAGAACTATTATTAAAGGAATACCTGGAACTTCTATGCCTGCCTGGGAAGATGCTTTATCACCGCAGGATACCTGGGCTCTTATTAATCTTATTAAAAACTTCTCCCCTAGATTTAGCAAGGAACCTCAAGGTGAAAAAATTAAAATAGGTACCTCACCACGAGCAACTCCGGAGCTGCTTGCTAAAGGCAAAGAGCTCTTTAGTAAAAACAGGTGCAATGAGTGTCACGGGAAATCACTACGTGGTGATGGCAGACTCGCAGAGTCTTTGCAAGACGCTTGGAAGCATGCAGTCTTCGTGCACGATATTACTTCCCCTAGCTATTATAAAGCTGGCCATGAACCAGAAGATATCTATCGAACCTTGAGCTCGGGACTTGATGGGACCCCGATGAGTTCTTATGCACATCTGCCGGAAAATGATCTCTGGGCATTAGTTCACTACATCCGTTCTCATTTTACTCAAAAATTAAAAAAAGCAGAATTTGAAACAGATATTTTTTCTTTCAGGAAGGACTTCGAAATAACTACAGATGTTAATAGCCCTATCTGGGATGGAGTTAAGACAACTAACTTAGTAATGCGGCCTCTTTCTGCTAGGCGGGATGCAATAGAAATTATTAATTTCGCTTCTGTAAATAATGGAGAACAAATTGCTATACGCCTAAGGTGGGAAGACCCATCCAAGAATGCGTTTTCTGAACTGAACCAAGACCATTTTCGTGACGGTGTCGCGGTACAGTTTGCGCTTGGCGACGCTACACTGCATACGCATGGACACAATGAACCTTTTTTTGGGATGGGCAATCGCGGAAAGCCGGTCAATATCTGGCATTGGAAGTCTGGCCTTGAGGAAACATTGGAAGCTGAGGCAGATCAAGAATATTCCGGTGATGTGGATATGGACGCATTAATTTTTGGTGGTGTTATGTCCAATCCGGTCACTAAGCTTAACCTTACCTCGCAAAATGCTGTTGAAGAGCTTAATGCTGAAGGGTTCGGTACGATCACCCCTCAACCCGCTGAAAACCAAAATGTAGAAGGCTACGGGGAATGGAAAGATGGTGTATGGACCGTTGTGTTTCTAAGGGATATGCCAAAGATAGGAAAATGGGACGCGGATTTAACACGCAAAGATCCGGCTCTAGTTGCCTTTGCAACCTGGGACGGTATAAAAGAAGATCGCAACGGACGAAAAGTAATAAGCGTCTGGCAACGCTTGAATGTTCTGGACAAATAGTCACAGGGTTTACAGGCGGGAGGCATACCACATAACTAGAAGACTGTTTATTTTTTGTTGTATCTTTATTTGGTCATGGAGCAATGTATCCATCCTGTTCGCTCAGAAAAGTCTGGCTACGGGTACCGATGCTGGAGAATTACACAGACTGATAAAAACCCACCTTACCCATACAACTCAACCCAATAACCCGCCTTCCGACACATTAGATGTATCGATACAACTTAATCAAAGTGAAAGTCCTGTTATCTTTTCCATTCCAGGGTTTCATTCACTTGGATGTGCCAAATGCCACGAAGGAGAATTACTCCACTTTAAAGCCGCGGATAGAATGCGACGAGTTTTGGAAAAACTTAAAAAAATAAAACCGGAACTACGTGAAATCCCTCTTCGCCAGTACATTATTCAATCCTGGCCTGACGCGCTCCTCGCCCCTCAGCAATTAGCTCATACGACCTTTGACACTATTAGGATTTCGCCCGCTGCTATTTTAATTGATAGCAAAGCATACCGGGAAGCCACACACCTTCACGAATCTCTCCATTTAACCCAAAAATTTGTTGGTGCGGCAAACGAGTTGGAAGCCTACAGCCTTAATATTATTTCCGATCCTCGTTTTTTAATTTTAAATTTTCCCTACTTCGAAGATACAATCAAAACCTTTTTCCTTGAAAACTTTTCTGAAATTCTTAATGATTTTTATGCACGACCTATTAATGAACAACTTTCCGTCCCGCGGGAAACCCAATGGTTTTTAGCTCCTTTTAACGAAGATCAAATAAAACAACTAGAGCAAGTGATTGATAAAATGACTCCCTTATTAGATGAAGTCTCACGATTAAACCAAAATTATCCAAAAGAATTTGCCTACCTGAGCGAACAAACAGGTAACCCCGCTATACTATTAGAAATTGTTGCTGCAAGGCAGTTACCAATCCCCGATTCAGGATTACCGGAGGAAACTCGAAGAAAAGCATTTAGTTTGTTTGATCTGCAAATTAACAAAAAAGACAACACTCGACTGGGTTATAAAATTAATCGTAAAAAAGAAGCTTTTCTATTCATCCAAAATCAATTGATGATCAAAGACCCTGCTGTTAATCTTCAGCTGTACTTCGAATATGTCAAAAAAAAATTTATAAAATCAGATGGGGAAATTAACCTTCATTTCGCTGAAGGAGAAGATTATAGTTCTTATATATTATCAAAAATTAAAGATTTAAGAAAAATGATCAGCTATAAGGGTATGAGTCAAATTGAACGAGAAGCCGCTAAGAAGTTGATCCAAAAAATACTATTAGCAGACAAACCAAAAAAGGCCTTACCCAATCATTAGATAAGTTAACATGAGTACTATTATGAAGTTAATCCGTAAGTAGCGAAATAATGAAAAAAATAGATTCAAAGTCTTGCTGCAGGAGTAACCGGTGAGGGGCCCTTCACATGGTCTTGCAAAGTTTCCTTTTGAACCTTCTGCTGAAGGTTGATCAACCCGTCGATTACCATTTCGGGACGTGGTGGACACCCTGGGATATAAAGATCCACTGGAATAATAGTGTCTATTCCCATTACAGTAGTATAGTTATCGTAGAACCCACCGGAGACAGTACAAACCCCGTAAGCTACTACCCACTTAGGTTCCGTCATCTGATTATAAACTTTTACTAGAATCGGTGCCTGCTTATGACTGATAGTACCAACCACCATTAGTAGATCTGCCTGACGTGGGGAGAACCTGGGAAATGCTGCTCCAAAACGATCCAGATCGTATCTTGGACCGGCCACGGACATAAACTCCATTCCACAGCAAGCAGTAATGAACGGGTAAATAAAAAAAGAATATTTTCGCGCCCAGTTAACAGCCTGAGTCATCTGAGTCACGATCACATTGTTTCCAAGACTCATTTCTAAGTCTGATTGATATAACTTACCCATCCCAATCACTCCTTCTTAATCCCAGTTATTATTAAGCTCGAATGACCTCAATGATAAAATATTTATCGATAAAAGCAAACAAAATCCAAGCTTTTGGACCTAATTTTATAATTACTGAAATCAAGTATACAAACAGCTACAAAACAGAAATCAACTTCAAAGCTAAGTATCCTTATTGCTCAAGTGGTTGGCGAGATGTATAATGTATTATCTTAAAATATAGACTGCGGAGAAGCAATACCATGCATTACGAGGGCAACAAGGAGGCTAAAGGCTACACTAAATCTGTTTCTGAAACTGAACAGGTAGTTCGAGCAAACCTGAGCAAGGATGCCAAAACTCTTGATATAACAGCTTGTTATGTTAAAGAATACGGTGCTAAAGATATTTCGAGGTTTGATTTTTTAAAGGACCTTACCTCTCTTAACATGGGCACCAATCTTATAGGCCATCAAGGGGCCAAGTTCATCGCGCAATCTAAAGTGCTGGTGAACCTTACGTCACTGAACCTGTTTTACAACCAAATTGGGAATGAAGGGATGAAATTCATCGCAGTATCCGACAATCTCTTAAGTGTTCAAAACCTTAATTTAACCGACAATGATATTACTGACGAAGGGGCAATATTTTTGGCAAAATTTCTTCCACTTTTCACCAATTTGACCAGACTCGATATAAGATATAATAAAATAAAAGAACAAGGGAAAGAAGCACTCGCCAAGGCGCAAGAAAAAACGAGTTTAAAACACCTACTCTTGGACAAAGTTGAAGGCTTCCAGGTTAAAGCCTAACAAACGACAGGGCACACTTATAATTAGATCAAAGATCTGTAAATTTTATTTATACGTTATTTAAGTTAATACGGTCAGGGTCAAATAAACTTCTTGTATCAGTGAAATCTATTCCTAGAATTGTTAAGCACTGCTCTAATGGTCTTTGATTGTAAACAATATTCCACAGCAGGTTACCTAATTCCTGAATATTATCCCTTAAATTAGAAAGACCTTCTTCACGAATAATCTGGAATAAATCGATCTCGAGAGCCTCCCAGCGTTTGTTCATTTCACTACATTTCTTATAAAACTCAATTTCTTTTTCCACAACTGGCAAAATCTTGCGTAAGGAACCAACAGTAATTAAGCTGGGAAACTGATTATAAAATTCACGCTCAATCGACTTCACTTTACCCGAAGTCAGTATGTATCCGGTTAACCTCCCTTTGAGTTTTTTCATAGAGATTATTTGTTCAGCCACCACGCTGGTCAACTCGGCGCGCATATCATTGATTAGTAAAAGACTGGGATAGTCATTCTCCAATCGACTCTGAATCGACTCTAGGTTACGGTATAACTCTCTTAATATAGTATTGAGATTGCCAACAGTGACTGGACAATCTAATGTTCTCGTTTCCTTGAGGGAAACGGTATCGACTTCCAGCATACGGTTTGAGTTTTCTATGAAATTAATCTGTGGTATTTCAAGCAAGCGATTAAAGGTTGCTGCCGAAACAACAATATCAATCCCGTAATTATCAGTGATCCATTGCCGCGAGCGCCTACACCTAATCACATCTCGGAGTGTCTCTATAAGCTGTTCAATGGACTCACCCGTTTCTTCAAAACGATCAAAGTGATTCCTGTCACCAAGTATTTTTTCTAAAATACGTTTTGGATCACGCACATTCACCCCCAAAGAAAAAACCTTCGGCTTCAATTTTCAATTAACTACTATTGGAAAAACACTATATTGTGTTAAAATTTGTCGCGTTTAATCATGACGACATGCCGGAGTGGCGGAATTGGCATACGCACAGGACTTAAAATCCTGCACTCGCAAGGGTTTGAGGGTTCGAGTCCCTCCTCCGGCACTCCTGCTAAAGAAATACAGCCCCTCTGGCTTTTTTTATTTCCAATAAAGTTTATCCATTTACTTCAAGTTTAAATATTAAATTCCATCAAATCTTCAGCCAAGAAGAGTTCGCCACTGTATTCGGCGAGACATTGTGTCCGCACCTCTTTTTGGTCACAAACAGGGTAAAAATGCGTGAGGCATAATTTTCTGCAATTAGCTTGATGCGCTAGTTTCCCACATTCAGTCGGTGTCATATGCCCCTGCACTTTCATATTATCTGGCGTTGAACATTCCAGAATCATTAAATCTACTTCCTTTCCCAAGTCAATCATCCCAGCACAATAATCTGTATCTCCAGACACCGCGAAAGATTTTCCATTAGGGAACTCAAACCGGTAACCACGACTCAGTTCTATGTGCTTAACTTTTTTCGAGGTAACACTCAGTCCATCATAAAGTTTTGTTTCCTCGTCCTGCTCTAAAATTTTTACTTTATAGGAAGTGGGTATTAACCAGTTTTTATAAGCTCGCATAAGAGTATCAAAAAAATTTTTAAAACCCGGAGCTGCAACAATTTCTAGGTCTTTTATTCTAGGATCATTCGGATATCTTGACGCAAAAAGAAATGGCACCAGATCGCAAAAATGGTCCGGATGGTTGTGGGTAAAATAAATGCGATCTATATCGTGATAAGTAAGCCCTTTCTTAAGTAACTTGTGCATCGTCCCATAACCAAGATCAACCATAGAGAAGGTGTTTTTATGTTCGATAAGAACTCCTGATGAGTTTCTTTCATTCGAGGGCACCATGGTACCCGAGCCCATGATAGTTACTTTCATAAACAACACCTGACAAGAAAGATAATCCTAGCCTTAACCCAGGATAATGAAATTTTTCTATATCTACTTAGTGAGTAGGATGGAAAATGCCAAAGGAACTGGTATAACCGTGAAGGAATGTAGCTTTCCCAACCGGCCCAATTTCACCGTTACAAAAAAAACCTCCCAGCGGGATATCCCCGAGTTGGTCACGGAACATATCAGAATCATGATTGGGTTTTCCATAAAGGTATTGACCTCGACCTAAACAAGAGAATAACAAAGCTCCTGAGGCTTTCTTAGCATGTTCCTTGGTTTTGTAGCGATTTAGTACCAACTTTAAGTCTTCTGAGGACATATCCTTATCCCGCAAGTGAAACTGAACCAGTTGCCCTTCTCGTAACATTGCTCCAACCTGTATGCCCCCCGATGCTCGATCCGCTCCCATGATATTGCGTACCAGAAAATCTCCCTGTTGTGGATTATCTTTAAGTGGATCCATCTCAATTCCCAAAAACAACGATGTCTGAACTAACTTTTTATCATTCTCATCCAATTCTTCATGTATCTTTTCCAATAGGTCGAGAGGTGGCTGTCCATCCATTTCGGTGAGAAGCGTTCCGTTACATTTAGAAATTTTAACTGGTACCCCTATTGGACGGCACCCTTGTGCAACAATTGTATCCATACCGATATTTCCACTCAATGCCATACCAATCAATCCACTGCGGTAAATTTTATCATCAAGATAGAGCGCGTTTTCTCCCTGCATTTGGGCTCCACTGGCCAGCCCCCCGACCTTACTACTGTTGGGATAGGCAAAGTCGACACCAGAAAGAAACTCCTCACCACGAAACGAAAAAGGATCCGCCAAAAAAATAAAGTTTGGTTTTTTTTCCGCCTTGACCCCCAACCATTCTCGCCAAACATCAGGAGCTGTATCCTGGTCCGGCAAGTTCATTGTGTCAGAATAGATATCCTTAATTTCGACATCCGGCAAATTAGCGCAGGTTATACTAAATGCAGGCTGTTGCTCGGCTTCCCTTCCGCCTCCAACAATTCCACCACCAGAGCAACCTAAAAATCGTCCCGGATCCATACGTTCACGAATTAACTTTGGGATTGTTTCGTATTGATCCTTAAACTGGGGTGACACAAAAATAACTGTGAGATGAGCCGACTCTCCTTCCATTTGATTGCGTATGGATTCTATAGATTCATCGATACATGCTTCAATGTTATCCTTAGTGGATAAATGGGATGCCCACTTCATATGTTCTCCTAATTGAATTCCAAAAATGAAAGTTCTAATTATTACTTTGTTAGATGCTAAACCTAGCTATTGGTTTTGTTCTTTAGAAATTCTATAACCTCTTTTGCCGCCTCAGTGCCATCTCGAATACAGTCAGGGATACCGACTCCCGTGTAAGCACTTCCTGTAACAACAATCCCTGGAAGAGACCGAAGCTCTTGCCGAACAGATTCGATCAACGCGGCATGCCCTACATGGTATTGCACATTTGCTTTTTTATATCTAAAAACTTTCAAAAAGACTGGTTCGCAATCGATTCCCATGATATCAAGAAGTTCCTCACGAACCATAGTGCCTATTGTATCTTCATCTTGTTCAGCCAATTCTTCCCGCATTGCACCACCCACAAAACATCTCAGCATGACATATTCTTTTGGGACCCTTCCAGGAAATTTTGAAGAAGTCCATGTACATGCCAAAATGCGCTTACCCTCTACCCTAGGTACAACAAATCCAAATCCATCAAGAGAATGCGGGAAACCTTCTTTTTTGTAAGCAATGGTGGCCGTAGCTGTAGAAACATATCGGATTTGATTAAGCATACCGGCTACTTTTGGAGAAGACTTCTCGATAAGGTTCGCTGAAATTTTTGCAGGCGTGGCTAATATGACAGCATCTGCATTCATAAAACTACCGTCATCCAAACTCAGTCTCCAACCCTCTTCGGCAAAGGAAAGATTCGTTACCTTAACTCCTAAACGAAAAACAATTTTAGTTGCTTTTTTAACAAGAGTCTCAACTAGTTCGTCTAATCCATTTTTAAGCGTCATAAAAAGAGAGAATGGTTTTTTGCCAGGCGAGACCTTGGCCTGGCGGGTCATTTGTTCTCGTTTTCGCGCCAACATTCCGAGAATGATAGAACGATATTTCTGTTCTGTTTGTACAAACATAGGAAAGGTACTGTTGATACTCATAAGCTCTGGATCTGAGGCGTAAATTCCTGCCAGCATGGGCTCCGCCATTTTCTCTAGTGCCTCTTTGCCCATCCGTCTTCTAACAAATGATGCGAGACTTTCATCATCCTTGCCTTTCCTTTTTGGAAGAAACAAGTCCATTCCCATTCTAATTTTCCCCATCCAGCTAAACAAAGGGCTAAGAATAAAAGGGATAAACTTGGTTGGGATCATAAGACTTAGACCGTCAGGCATGGTGACCAGTTTATTTTTTAGATAAACATAAGTGCTTGGATGGTCTGGACTTGTGCCAGTAAGATGATCTTCTAGCCCCAGTTTCTTACATAATGCAACGGCCTCTGGTTTTTGAGAGATAAAAGAATCTGGACCTCGCTCTATGATAAAACCGTCAACCCTGACCGTAGAAATTTTCCCACCAAAATTTTCAGATGATTCGAGAAGGGTACACTCTAGAGGGGTATTCTTGGAAATCTCTTCGTGAATTTGGTAAGCCGCCGATAAACCAGCTATGCCACCGCCTATGATTACGATTTTTTTCATAGGATCATTATGACGTTTTTATCAAATTAAACAAAAATCAAAACCGAACTATTTCTAAATTTTTAAAACGAGGTGAATCAGAAAGGAAAATACAGTCTTCGTAAAGAAATTTATTTCTCCTTAGATCTATTTTCTTAAGAGCACGCAAGTTTGATGCATCGTTTAAAAAGTCAAGACCTTCACGCGTTATGCTGTTCCCATTTAGACATAGCTCTTCCAAATTTTTCAAGTTTTGGGATAAAACCAAAGCTTTTAATGCTAAGTCACTCATGAAAACATCGCTGGCCTTAAGGAGCTTTAACTTAGTAAAGTTTTCTGAGGCGGCAAGGTATTGAATCCCTTTGTCTTTTATATCATTTTTATTAAGAATAATTTCTTTCAGGTTCTTCAGGCTGGCTGATTTTGCCAACGCTAGAATACCCGCAGGCATTACTCCACAGTTCTCAATATTGAGGTTTTTTAATCCAGAAAAAACCTTTGAATCGGCAAGAATAATCGCTCCCTTGTTTAGGATCGCATTATCCATCAAATTAAGAAACTTTAAAGAGGCCAGGTGTTTACTTTGAGATAACGCTTTAAGACCCGCATAGTCAAAATGATTATTTCTCAACGATAGGGTTTCTATCCCTGCTAACAAATCAGATCTTGCAAGGGCCTTGAGGCCTCTATTCTCCAACCGTTTTCCATTTAAATTCAATTCGGTTCCATTCATGTGTTTTTTTATTAGAATCCGGATACGTAAATCCATCAGCAACTCCGCGCTAGACTGATCATATTTATTATCGTGGAGTTCAAGAACCGTCAAAGATTCCATGTGTTTTGATTGTGCGATGGCATTCGCTCCCTCATTACCAATAGAGTTAGAATCAAGGATCAATTGATCTAAGCCCGACAGCATTGGAGATTTTGCAAGCACGGCTGCACCGATGTTTCCAATCTTATTCCAGCCCAGGTTAAGATGTTTTATAGGAGCAAATGCCCCTGTCTGTAACCAACCTGAAACCGTTTCATCTCCTATTGCATTTCGCCGAAGGTTGAGTCGAGTCAACGAAGAAACTGCAGTGCCATCAGGAAACTCGAATAAACTTTCTCTACCGACCTGGTTGAGCTCCAGATCTAGCGTGGATAGCTGGTTTAAATTGGAAGACTTAATGAGAGCCAGCGCTCCCGAATCTCCAACATTATTTTTGGTCAAGGTTAGAACTTTTAATTTTGTTAATGTTTTAGATTCGGCAATGGCCAGCGCACCTTTGTCTCCAATCTCATTAGAGTCAAGAATCAATGTGGTCAGACCAGTCAACGAACCGCATTGCGCTAAGGCTTGAACTCCCTTACTTGTTAGCTCATTCCAGCTCAAATTCAATTGGGTTACGTGCGACAAGTCTTTCATACGCGCAAGAAAAATGGCCCCAGAATCCCCTATCCTTTCATAACTAAAATCAAGACACGGGTTTCCAGTTTCGATGCTTTTTTGAAGTAACTCAACAACATGCAAACTTTTTTTGTTTGGATTCATTTTTGAGTCAGTCTTCGGGAGGGCCGTCATATTTGAGTACTCGCTCAGAGTTGAGCTTCGTTGATTCATGTAATAACTCTAATCCTTGTGGGTCCATTAGATTGTACTTCATATTAAGCTCTACTAAGGCGGGAAGACCCTTTGAACTGGCCAAGGCACGCATTCCCTCAAACCCGATACGATTAGCATCAAGGTGCAATGTTTTTAATTTTTTAAGTTTCCCAGTATTCGCAAGTGC
>Ga0209228_1001309_pt1 | contig 12485 bp, 10 predicted proteins | sample METZYME_3_150m_FD_187547 | JGI IMG/M metagenome (GOLD analysis project Ga0209228, IMG submission 187547) | Marine microbial communities from oxygen minimum zone in mesopelagic equatorial Pacific - METZYME_3_150m (SPAdes) (version 2) | ecosystem: Environmental > Aquatic > Marine > Oceanic...
GTTGTTAGTTTTGTCGCCTCTGTTCGGTGGGTTTGATACTGGCTGGACTGCTTACCCACCACTGGCTACCCAAGCTCCCACAGGTGCGTTGCTATTTGAACTAGCGTTCCTCACCTTCGGAATCTCGTCGATTCTAGGAGGTTTGAATTTTATCGCAACGATCGTCACTCAGAGAGCTCCAGGTATGACCTGGGGACGTCTGCCGATTTTCGCCTGGTCAGTATTAGCAGCGTCGGTCATTTCTCTGACAGCTACTCAATGGGTAGCTTACGGGCTTCTAATGATCATATTTGAACGCATATTCAACATGGTGTTCTTCTCACCTCCAGGCGGAAACGCATTACTCTACGAACACGTTTTCTGGTTCTACTCCCACCCGGCGGTATACATAATGATTCTGCCAGCTTTCGGTGCCCAACTTGAAATAATCAGCCACTTTGCCAGAAAGCCCCTATTTGCCTATCGATGGGTGGTGAGAGCGTTTGCACTTATCGTTTTCCTAAGCTTCATAGTTTGGGCTCATCACCTTTTCACAAGCGGGATGGGCGAAAATCTACATGGCCCGTTCATGATCCTTACTGAGTTGATCTCGATACCAACAGGAGTTGTCTTCTTGTCAGCTCTGGGGACCCTGTGGAGAAGCAAGTTGCGCTTGAAGGTTCCTTCTCTGTTTGCTCTGGGGGTTATATTCAACTTTGCGATAGGTGGGCTTACCGGAATTTTCTTAGCAGATGTAGCGACCGATATAGCGCTACAGGACACCTATTTTGTCGTGGCGCATTTCCACTACACGATCATGGGTGGTGAAATTTTTGCCATCTTCGCCGCCGGGTATTATTGGTTCCCCAAAATTACAGGGCGTATGTACAACGAAACTCTGGGTCGAATCCATTTCTGGTTGATGTTTATTTTGTACAACATTACATTTTTGGCAATGTTCATACCCGGAACGATCGGAATGAACCGTCGAGTTGCTGCATATCCACCTGAGTTCGAATTCATGAACCTTATAGTCTCAATAGCAGCGTTCGGACTTGGCTTAGCGTTCTTGCCTTGGGTATACAACATGCTGAACTCGTGGATCCGTGGCGAGAAGGCTCCAAATAATCCATGGGATGCAAAGACGCTTGAATGGCAGACGACCTCACCGCCACCACTAGAGAATTTTGACGAATTCCCTGTTGTTACTGGCGACCCTTACGGCTATGGCGATGAGACTGTCGTGCACGCTAGGTTTGAACGTTCGGTCGTCTCTGACCCGGTAGAGGGAGATTAGGTAGATGCATCAAGCGATTCGCGACTCGTTGAAAACTGGTTGGGTTGTGATAGCGGTTCTTGCTGTCTTGACCGCCGTTGAATTTTTGGTCGCGGTGGTTTTCGATAACACCGCGATATTGTTCACGCTTTTATTGCTAGTAGCCCTGCTCAAAGCCTGGCTGATCATCCAGTACTTTATGCACTTCGGTCAACTTTGGAAACATGTCTCAGATGCCTGGTATGGAATGCTAATTGACGATCCTGAAATAGATAGAGAAGAGGATTAAACCAGTGACATTCCATCATGCCCCACGAGTAAATCACCGCTTCGATTCGTTGACGATTAATCGATTAGGATTATGGCTATTTCTGGTTTCAGACGCATCATTTTTTCTGGCTCTTCTTTCATCTAGATTTTTCGTTGAAGGGACAACCACTCCTGCCGATGTTGACCAACTTCTTGGTCTTAGTCTTACCGTGCTCCTGTTACTTAGCAGTTTGACCGCATATCGAGCTGAAGTCTCAGCGGAACATGGTGATCTGTCTGGTGCTAAACAGATGCTTCTAGCCACGATATTTATGGGCATTATTTTCGTGTTTGGGGTCGGTTATGAATGGCATGCAGCATTCAAACATTTTCCGCCATCGACCGGGTTTGGAACCGTGCTTTTCACTCTCACTGGAGTGCATGTGACTCACGTTATAAGCGGAGTGTTGGTACTTATATTAGTTTATTTCCGCGTTCACAGTACCGATTCGGTTGTTGATAATCAATGGAGCGTAGAAGGTGCGGTGAAGTGGTGGCATTTTGTTGATGTGGCTTGGGTTTTCATTTATCCAACGCTTTACCTGATCAGATAATGCATCCGGTTGCATGGGACATTTGGCTGGTACCCAATTACGTAATAACTACTAGGCGGTAACCGACACCCGGCTCGGTCAGTATCTGTTTCGGGCGAGTTGGATCATTTTCGAGTTTGCGTCGAATTTGTTTCACAAATGTTCTTAGATATTCGGTTTCTTCACGGTACTCGGGACCCCAAACGGCTTGTAGTAGTTGTTGGTGTGTCATCACCTTCCCAGAGTTTATAGCTAGAGTTCTCAATAAGTCATATTCGGTTCTAGTCAATCTAATTTCTTCGTTATTTTTATAAACGAGTCGTGCGGCGAGGTCTATTTCAAATGTACCGACATTGATTTTAGGTTCCGTCTTGTCTGTTGACTCTTCAAGTCTATCGACTCGTCTTACCGCCGCTCGGATTCTTGCGGCCAATTCACCAGTCCTAAAGGGTTTAGTAACGTAATCGTCAGCTCCAAGATCTAAGGCCCTGACTTTCTCTTCTTCTTGATCGGTGGCCGACAGAATGATCACTGGATCGGTGTACCACTCACGGAGACGTGTGAGTGTCTCAAACCCGTCCATTTCAGGCATGGTCAAGTCCAATACAACAACTTGTGGGTGATGGAGAGAAGCCTGGTGGATGGCTTCGTTTCCGTTCAACGCAAGTAGTACTTTGAAACCGAACTCAGTAAGATGATTTGCGATGAGCCTCAGAATTTTGGGTTCGTCATCAACGGCTAACACGCTGATTGCTTCGTTGGTAGTGGTCATGGTATTCATTAGTACACTTACTTTCCTTGAATGTTGAAGCAATTACCGGCTAAGTCGATCTCTGGGAATTTCGAACCAGAAAGTTGACCCGCTCGCGTCATTGGATTTGACCCCGATCTGGCCTCCATGAGCTTCCACGACTGACTTACATATTGCTAGGCCAAGTCCCGCTCCCTCTCTCGCCCCTTGCTTACCGGACCGTATGCGAAAAAACTTATCAAAGATTTCCGGATTTAGAGTCACTGGGATTCCATTACCCTTGTCCTTGATTTCAGTTCGGATATTGTCCGATTCAGTCACATGAGTGCAAATGATATCTACATCACCTGAAGTGTATTTCATGGCGTTGCTGAGCAAGTTGTCAATTACTCGTCCTAACTGACCGGGGTCCGCATACATTTTGGGCAGGTCTCCCGGAACACTAATCGTGACAGTTCGATCGACTCCATAGCGAAACGATGAAGCACGTTGAACTGCGTCTGCCAGTATGTCTGTTACGTGGCATATCTCGCTGTCTACTTTTTTAGTCCTAGTTTCGATACGAGACATATCCAGCAAGTTTGAGACCAGCTCGGTCATGTGATCTACCTCTTCATCGACTGATTCCAAATCTGCGTGGATTTCATCACTAGTATTTACGTCAACGTCCATCTCATTGATGATCCCTTTAATCAACGCTAGAGGTGAGCGTAAATCGTGGGTGACCATGGACAGGAAATCGCTTTTCATCTGTTCATTTTGAAGGATGTCCGATAGGTCCTGAAGTATTAACACCGTTGAATCGATTTCGGTGTCGTGGATTCTTATCGTAGCTGCAGATACCAGAACCGGCAATTTAGAACCATCAGGTCTGTGCAACATCATTTCGGACGCGACGGTTTCAATACCATCGGTTAGTGCTTTTTCGATCGGCAGATCTTGTTCACTGATAACTTGGCCATTGATGTCAAAAAAATCCACGCTGTTATGTATTTCAGTGAGTGTAGTGCCGACCTCGAGGTTACATCCCAAGATCGTGCATGCTTGTTTGCTAAACCCGATGAGCAATTTATCTGAAGCACTGATTATCAAGACTCCTGCCAGAGATCCATCTATTACGGCCTGCAATCTGTTTTCAGTAGCTTCAATAATCATCCGAGTCTTTCGTTCACGATCATGCAATTCAGCAAATTCCATAGCGAATTTCACAAATTGGGTTAATTGGTTGAGAATTTCTGTATCTCGAGTAGTGAATTCTCCGTTATTTGGTGCGTTCGATACGTATAAATTTGCTTTGTATCCTTGTCCGGCGAATATCTGAATGCCAACAAGAGCTTTCATAGGCGGGTGCCAATCAGGGAATCCGTACGAATCGGGATGAGAGGAAATGTCATCCAACCGTATGGGCGAATCTACTGGGCCTAATCGGCCGAGTACCCCTCGACCTTGCGGTAATTCTTTATCTTGCCACTTGATATTTTTGTCGAGGCCGTCGTGAAAGATGCGCATTCCGGCGTGGGGTTGACTGATGGTTACCGCAGCGTAGTCAGCTCCGGTCAAATCTCTTGCGAGTTTAGGGATCTTGCTCAACACTAGATCGACGGATGAATGATCGAACGTTATACCGGTATAACCGGATGATTGTTGTTGATCAGAATTCATTTTGAAGTGTCACTGAACGATAGCCCATTGTTTGATCCCTATAAGACAGGGCTTAAAAATATCTCACGAGGTGGGCAATATTCAAACCGTTTAGTGTGATGACCTCATGTGATTTTCCTGTACTAGTTGAACATGAGCGGTGTTACTTGAAAACCAGGATCGTTACAACAACTTAGTACTTGGATTTCTCGCGAGGTTCGCAGTGAGTGATAACGTACTCCGAGCATATTCAGATCGTGTGGCAGGTAACTTCTGGTATCAGTCCCGGATATCTAGATTGGTTAAACTCACGCGTCCTTCATGCCGAACAGTCCCATCATCGAATCATTCTCCTCAGAATTGGGGTATGACATTTGAAAGTTGGTCGACACAAAGATTATACCGACCATTTATTCGTAGCTCTGCGATTATTGCCGTGCTATTGGGATTTTCGACGGGAACGGCGATATTGATAATGCCGTTGCTAGGGTTTGAGCGTAGCCTAACGTGGCTCACCCATTCGCAGTCACATGGGATCATTCAAATTTTTGGGTGGGCTGGTTTATTTGTAATGGGGCTCGCTTATCACGTTGGCCCGCGTATTTTCAATACGCCAATTCGGTATCCGGTTCCGCAGCGGCTAAGCATGTGGCTGGTGATATTAGGGTTGTTGATGCGATTTACTGGACAGACTCTGTATACATTACCGATTGCCGGTATATTCCTGACGGCAGCTGGTATTTTATTGTTTATAGCAATGTTCGTTTTTGCCTGGACTTTATATGGGGTTATACGGTATTCAGCAAGTAAGTCAGGTCCGGCGGAAATTTGGCTTGTAACAGGTGTAATTTGGTCTGTGCTGTCAGGGGCTTTACACCTTGCGATTATGTTTCGAATGGCGATGATAAGCGAACCACTCGCCGATCCCTCCTGGAATGAAGCTCTTATTTATGTAGCTGTATTTGGCTTCATTACGAGCTTCATTTTTGGTATCTCGGTAAAAGGTATTCGGGGATTCTTACTACTTAAGCCTACGCATCAACGAATGAATCGTTTATCACTCGTTTTGCTCCAGACAGGCCTTGTTATGGTTGTAGTTGGTCGATTTGGAGAATTGGGTCAGGCAGTTGCACCGATCGGTTTAGTATTGACTTCAGTTGGTGCAGGAATGTTCCCCGTAGCTTTACGACTGTTCGAACCAGCGAGTAAATCAATCTATAGAATTCCTGTCGGCTACCTGCGTTATCACTGGTATGTGCGATTAGGGTTTAGCTGGCTATTGCTTGGCTGTGTAATGTTGATTTTGATTGCGTTAGACGAAATCGGATTGACAAATATGATAGCCATGCAGGTTTCACTACCAGTAATACACGTGTTAACGCTCGGATTTGTGACTAATTTGATTTTTGGAGCTGCATCTCGTTTCATCCCGATTTTTGAGGGTGCTGATATCCGCTATCCGCAATTAATGAACACAGCATTTATTCTCCTGACCATCAGTGTCGTCCTCCGACTGGTGTTCGGGTTTTCAATATCTGAGATCGGTGAACTTGCCTTTGGAATTTCTGGGGTAACCGGATTTATTGGCATTATTTTATTTTCAATCATGATATTTCAGGTAATGACACCCGCGGCCAGAGATGCCTACACCATGAGGGTCGCCGCAATCGGGAAAGTCAAATTTGAAATGAACCGGGGTGCACATTCGTAAAATCTTGACTGTTTCCGCTGCCTGATAATTCTTGATTTCTCTTGACGTTCTTAGTGGTTGATAACGCACTGCGGATATTCAGATCGAGTTTGATGCCAGTAAGTCATTTGATTCAGTTTGATTTAGCAAAGTGTCCAGCCGTTCAGACCACTCGAATTGCTGTCACATAGTGAGTGGGAAATTGAACACTTACATTTTCTAATTGATCTCTACTGTTAAGTCTAGGTTCTGTGGTTCCCCGCAACCAATCCAATCCAACCTCAAATTCAGTGCCACGGGTGGCGCATACACCCTTTTATTTTGGTTGGGTGGTGGTGGCTGTAGCTGCTCTCGGAAATTTCACCTCTGCCGCTGGCCAGACTTACACGTTTTCAGTTTTTCAAGAATTTTTTGTTGTTGACCTGAATATTTCGGCTACGTCCATCGCAGCACTTTACTTATTCGGTTCACTGACAGCAGCTGTATTGATTATTTTTGTAGGGCGGTACTTGGATTTGTTTGGTCCGCGCGTGTTGTTTGTATTCGCCACGATCTGCTTGGCTTTAGGGGCTTTATGGTTGTCTTCCGTCAGTTCTGCATGGCAACTATATGTGGGCTTTGTCATCATGCGAACTATGGGACAGGGTGCCCTGCCCTTGATTTCCAGCAACGTGGTATCGATCTGGTTCATAAGAAAACGGGCCATAGCTATAGCAGTTTCCGCTCTCGGCGGTTCATTAGCGACCGGAGTTTTTCCGATTTACAGCGCGCTGTTGATCGATGCTGTCGGTTGGAGGAACGCATGGATAGTTATCGGTATAACCGTTTGCGTGCTGCTTATATTGCCAGTAGTCGTTTTCATTCGCTCTACTCCTGAGTCGATAGGCATTCTTCCGGATGGAGATAATGACGAAAGTGGATCACAGTCATACGATCGTGGAAATGATATTAGCCCGCGTGATCCTGAGCCTTCATGGACTCTAAAGGAAGCTGCTCGTACAAGAACGTTATGGCTTTTGGTCATAGCTGGTTCTACCCATTCTCTAGTGGGAACCGGTCTTATGTTCCATCAAGTATCGATAATGGCAGGTAAGGGCTTTTCGTCTGCCATCGGGGCAAGTGTCTTTGCTGTGATGGCGCCAATGCTGATCGCGGGTCAGTTTCTGAGTGGCTACCTTTCCAGTCGGATTCCACAGCGTTATCTGCTCGCGGGAGGCCAATTAATGATGGTGATTACAATCGGCTTATTGCTCACTGCTACGAATATCTGGCAAATCTATCTTTATGGTGCTGTTATGGGGCTAAATTGGGGTTTGGTTATGAACGCCGTCGTAACTATATGGCCCAACTATTACGGACGCACGAATCTCGGTAGCATTCGAGGTGTTACTAATTTTTGGTTTATGACCGCCTCAGCACTGGGTCCGTTGCCTCTAGCTTTGTCGCTTGATCTGACCGGTTCTTATACCCCAGGTTTAATAATCTATTTGGCGATTCCTCCTATGACGGCATTGGCAGCAATATTTGCAGGCATTCCTTCAGTAACTCCTTCTACTTCCATTAGTAAGTAGGTTCTGGGTCGGGGTCCCCATCAAGCTGAGATAGCGTCATAATGGGCCGATCAAATAATCTAGGAGAGAGCAATGACTGGGTCGAACGAACTTGCATGGATGCCTGCGCATAAATTACGCGAGATGATTGCAAATCACCAGATATCGCCGGTTGATCTCACTCAAGTCTCATTGGATCGCATTGATAAGTTCAACGGTCAGTTGAATGCATTTTTGACCATTGTCCCTGAAAAGGCGCTTGAGTCAGCCCGTGGTGCCGAGCGGGATCTTATGAGTGGTAAAAAGCTTGGCCCATTGCACGGGATTCCAATATCTATCAAGGATCTCGAACCTATGGCGGGTGTCCGTTTCACCTCCGGTTCTCTTATTTATAAAGATCGGATTGCTGAGAGTGATTCTCTTTCTGTAAAACGTATAAAAGACGCAGGTGGAGTGATTCTCGGCAAAACCAACACATCTGAGTATGGTCACATAGGCACGAATGAAAACCGGTTGGGCGACGCGTGCCGTAACCCCTGGGACACAGAACGGACAAGTGGTGCGTCCAGCGGGGGGGCTGGTTCCTCTGTCGCGGCCGGGATTACCGCATTGGCACAGGGGAGTGATGGGGCAGGATCAGTGCGTATACCATCGGCTTTCTGTGGCATTTTTGGTATAAAGGCAACTCAAGGTCGGGTGCCTCGCTATTCGACGGGTATTGATAGCTGGCACTGGTTTAACTACTCCAGCATTGGACCGATGGCACGCGACGTGACTGACGCTGCCATATTGCTCGAGGTTCTGTCCGGACCGAATTCCGATGCTGAACACCTGACTATCCAGGAAGATCCTCCGGACTATATGAGAGCTCTAGGACGTGGTGTGAAAGGTCTCAAAGTTGCTTATTCCCCTGATATTGGCGGCGTGGCAGTAGACCCAGAGGTCCGCGAGATTGCTAACCAGGCGGCGAAGGCGTTTGAGGAGATGGGCGCTGTGGTCGAAGTGCCGGAGTTCAGGATCGACTCTCCTGAAGCGATGCTCGACTTATTGATGACCATCTGGCGCTGCCGCTCATACGCGTTGAATGGTGCACTTTTGAAACAACGAGAACTTTTAACAGACTATTTCCGCGATGGTCTTGAAGGTGGCCAGAAGGTTACCGGGGATCAACTATGGCACGCCTACTCTCGTTTGGAGTTTTATCGAAACTACATTCGGGAATTTTTTAAAAATTACGATTTGTTGTTGACACCAACGCTTGCTACACCCGCCTTCAAGATTGACGAACATCCCGCGGTGATCGACGGCGTAAAAGTGCCGGATAAATTGTGGGGTTTCACTCCCTTTACTTACCCATTTAATTGGAGTGGAAATCCTGCTGCTACCGCTCCGGCTGGCTTCTCGGTTGATGGACTTCCTATCGGTTTGCAGATTGTGGGTCGCTGGGGCGACGAAGAAACAGTGATAGCTGCTTCCAAGGCGTTTGAAGATGCAAGGCCCTGGGCGGATAAGTTCCCAACTGAATTCAAATAGGTCTGCAATACCGTTTGGCCGATTTTGTATCCATATATTTGATTGTTAAACATATGTGGACTACACATATCGTTTTACGATTGTCTAGACTTGCCGCGGTGTTCTAAAAATCTTAGGTGTGAAGGAGACCACAAATGCCAGATCTGGAAGTACGTCGATTGGGTCGTACCTCGATGAAACCGAAGGCTCTTGGATTGGGTGGTGGGCATCTCGCTGGGCCGGAGCAAACGGACGAATCGGCGATTGCCACGGTTCGTACAGCCATCGAACGGGGCATTAACTTTGTGGATACCGCACCGGACTATGGTCTTAGCGAAAAAAGAATTGGAATGGCTCTGGCCGACGGCTGGCGAGATAAGGTGTACCTTCAGACCAAAGTTGGATCACATCCCAAATTCACACGCGACTGGTCGAAAGAAGCGACGAACTGGAGTCTTGAGAACAGCTTCAATGCGCTGCAGACCGATTACGTTGATTCAGTTTTGATTCATGGTCCTCGTTTCGATATAGAGGAGCCGTTGGGAACCTGTCTTGAGGTTATGCTTGAGTGGAAAGAGAAGGGGCGTATTGGCGCTGTCGGGGTAGGTGTGCGGCAGCCAGAATTTCATAAACGGGCGATCGAAGCAGGGGTAGACATTGTGCTGTCTTTCCTGAATTACACGTTACTCGATCAAACCCTTGCCGACGAAACGATCCCATTTGCGATTGAACACGATGTGGGGATTATTATCGGCAGTCCGCTAGGGAACTCACTACTGGCGGGCCCGGAACCTATCCAGAAAGAGGAGTCGTTTGGGGCTACTGTTACAGGCCTGCACGATGAAGACGGCAGAATCATTCCCTCAGCAGTTGGCAGCTATCTGGATCCCGCAGTGTATCCACCTGCTCATGCAATGTGGCAGTGGTGTAACGATCGCGATCTCAACATCCGTGATCTCGCCATACAGTTTGCGTTAAACGCGCCAGTCAAAGGCAATGGTATTGTTCTGACTGGTTCCGCCAATCCAACTGAGTTTGAGGAGATTTACGCTGCGGCCACGACTCCACTGTCAGAAACTGTTTGGCAGGATTTTAAAGCTGAATTTGGAGTAAGGATTTAATCCAGTTTTGTTTTCACTACATTAATGGGTTCTTAATTCGCTTTTTGTCCATGTTCACGAGATCAATTTGGCCAGAGCCACAGCACTGTATCGGAAATGGATGTAAAGGAGTTCAAAATGCCAGATCTCGATGTCCGGAGGTTGGGGCGCACGGAGATGAGACCAAAGGCGCTTGGATTGGGTGGTGGGTATCTTGGCGATCCGGAACGAACAGATGAGGAAGCTGTGACCACGGTCAGAGGGGCTATTGATATGGGAATTAATTTCATTGATACGTCGCCATATTATGGTGTAAGTGAGCCTCGGGTAGGTCTGGCCTTAGCCGACGGCTGGCGAGATAAGGTGTACCTGCAAACCAAGGTAGGCTCCCATCCGAGATATCTCCGGGATTTTTCCAAAGAAGCTACGACCTGGAGCCTTGAGAACAGTTTCAAGCAGCTGAAGACTGATTACGTTGATTCGGTGTCTATACATGGTCCACGTTACGATATTGATGCCCCGTTGGGCGCTTGCTTGGATGTCTTGGTTGACTGGAAAGCTAAAGGTAGGATTGGTCATATCGCCATCGGTGTGCGACAGCATGAATTTCATCGAAAGGCGATAGAAACGGGTGAAATCGATATCGTGTTGACGTTTTTCGACTACACCCTGCTTTCTCAATCAGTTGCCCAAACGACAATTCCTTTAGCGCTCGAAAATGATGTAGGAATTATTCTCGGAAGTCCTTTGGCTGCCTCACTTCTGGCAGGACCGGAGCCGGAGTTCCAGGGTGACATGGAAGATACTTTGAATTCAGATGGGACTCTTACGCCATCTGCAGTAGGCGGGCCGACGGATCCTGATGTAATACCGTACGCATACCGTATGTGGGAATGGTGTGAGGACAGAGGTTTGAGCATTCGAGATCTGGCGATGCAATTCGTTCTTAATGCACCGGTTGAAGGCAATGGTATCGTCCTGACCGGCTCGGCCAATCTGCGCCAATTCGAGGAAGTATATGCAAGCGCTACTACGGATGTGTCAGAAGCCGTGTGGCAGGATTTTGAATCTGAATTCGGTGTAAGGATTTAGCTGGGATTATCCTCAGCGATAAAAACGGGGATCACCCGATCGGTTTTGTTTTGATACGCTCGATACGGAGGATACGCCGCTATAGCAATGGCCCATAATCGCTGCTTTTCTGGTGAGTCCACTACTTCCCTGACTCGCATCGAATGGACTTCTGCCTTATCCCGTATTTCGACATCAGGTTGTTCCTTTAGATTGTGGTACCAACCCGGGTGTTTTGGTGCCCCGCCCATTGAGGCCACTAGGATATAGCTGTCACCATCCATGACCTTCATCAAAGGAGTCTTCCGGACTGCACCTGTCTTGCGGCCCCGGTGGGTGACTATGATGACGGGTAGGCCCGTATCTTTTAGCGTTGTTCCCTTAGCACCGAGACTGCTCTCGTAAAGTTCTACCTGTTCCGCTACCCATGACGACTTACTCGGTACGTAATCACTCATTTCGCATCTCCAATTTGTCTTGATTTGTCCAAATCGTTAGTACCCTTACAGTGGATAAACTGAATTTTCGATTGCCAGCTCCGAAGCGATGCCTGCAAACCAATCTACCACCTCTGGATGTAAAGGAATGCCATTCGTTTTCCGATCGATTTCAGTTTCGTGTTCGGGCAGACCTGCATACACAACCTTCTTGGACCCTGGAGCTGGGGGCGTGTTAACAAGTGCTCTCATGTATTCGTCCATGTCTTGTTTAAATTGCTCGAGTCTAGTGAAGGCTTCGATCTTTATCGCACAGAAATAGTGTGAGAACACCATGTTGTTCTGGAACCCGGGGCCATTACCAGAAAGAACTCCCGTCAGAATGTCAATCATGAGTGCGAGGCTGTAGCCTTTGTGAGACCCAAGTTCTCGCGTGCCGCCCAGAGGCAGGAAACTATATTCCTCTGGAACTGGTCCCTTTTCCATGATGGGCGTGCCGTCTGGCCGTGCAATCCATCCCGGTGATAGGTCTACACCTAATCTTTTTGCCAGTTCTACTTTATTTCCTGCAACTCCTGACATAGCGGCATCGAATACGAATGGAGGCTCATTTCCAGCTGGTGCGGCGAAACCAAG
>Ga0209228_1001315_pt1 | contig 12467 bp, 11 predicted proteins | sample METZYME_3_150m_FD_187547 | JGI IMG/M metagenome (GOLD analysis project Ga0209228, IMG submission 187547) | Marine microbial communities from oxygen minimum zone in mesopelagic equatorial Pacific - METZYME_3_150m (SPAdes) (version 2) | ecosystem: Environmental > Aquatic > Marine > Oceanic...
AAACCAGTTCAGCGCATTCACCAGTTTTGTGGGCTGCGGTCATGCGAACAGGACGCATTTCAAACAGGCGTACCTCATGACCCCGATTAGCCAATTGCCATGCCGCTTCTGATCCTGCTAATCCTGCCCCAACGATAGCTACTGCCTGATTTTTTTTCTGATCCTGCATGTCAATTGTTAAAATAATGACGGGGACTTTACCCCGCCTGCATATGAGCGTAGTTCCACACTACATGTCATTTTAAATCGTTTCCGGCCATGCTCTAAAATAATAAAGGGACAGGCATAAAGTGAAAAGTGGAAAGTGGAAAAGTTTCTAGCAGTACCGACATAACTCCACATGGGTTTGTCAATTCCCTAAGCAATACGATCTCATTACGTCCATGAGTAAAATTTAAGCAAGATTTATGTTATACTCAAATACAACCACTTGAGGGGGAACAAGATGGATTATCCTGGACGATACTGGCAAAAACTTAATGACGGCCGGATACAGTGTGACGTATGCCCGCGACAATGTAAATTACACGATGGGCAGCGAGGACTTTGTTTTGTGCGCCAGGCAGAAGGAGACCAAATTGTGCTGACGACCTATGGGCGCTCCAGCGGATTTTGTATTGATCCGATTGAAAAAAAACCTCTGAATCACTTCCTTCCGGGAACACCGATTCTTTCGTTTGGCACCGCTGGCTGCAATCTCACCTGCAAATTTTGTCAGAATTGGGACATCAGCAAGTCGCGTGAATTTGACCGACTCACCGAAACAGCTTCTCCGGAAATGATTGCCAATGCGGCAAAAGCGAATGGCTGCCGCAGTGTAGCCTTCACGTACAATGATCCTGTGATTTTTCTTGAATATGCTGTTGATGTTGCACAGGCTTGCTTAGAGTTGGATATCCGTCCAATAGCAGTCACAGCGGGCTATGTCCTTTCTGAAGCACGTGCTGAATTTTTCCAAAACATGGATGCAGCAAATGTTGATCTCAAGGCTTTCAGTGAAAAGTTTTACAAAAAGATTTGCGGAGGAGAACTTGCTGCTGTTTTGGAAACACTGGAATATTTAAAGCATGAAACTGAAGTTTGGTTTGAATTGACTACGCTACTAATTCCGGGAGAAAACGATTCTCCACAAGAACTGCAGGCAATGACAGAATGGATAGTTGAGCATTTAGGTCCGGATGTTCCTCTGCACTTTTCCGCCTTTCATCCTGACTGGAAAATGCGTGACAAGGCAAACACTCCGCACTCCACTTTACGGCAGGCCAGGGAAATTGCACTGAACAATGGAGTTCGTTATGTCTACCTCGGAAATGTTCATGATAAACCAGGATCAAGTACATATTGCCATCAGTGCAGTGAGTTATTAATCGGCAGGGACTGGTATGAATTAAGCGATTGGAATCTGAATGAAGAAGGACACTGTATTTCCTGCGGAGCGGAATGTTCTGGGTTTTTTGAAAAACAGCATGGTGACTGGGGTGCAAAGAGGCTTCCAGTATGTTTGTAAATCCATTTCAAGCAGACAGCGCCCACGCACCATAGCCAACAACGCGTCTGCGATCTCCTGCAGTATCTCCGGAATTACAGAGGCCAAGTCGATGAACTTGCCAATTATTTTGGGAAGCGGCCACTAAAGCTCCCCTTAGCGGATAGGCTCCACACGCATCTTCTGCTGCAAGCTGTTCAGGTTCCAATAATTCAATTGCATTTGCCGTGCGTGCATCGATTTCCTGCGCTGTTTGATAATCATGGAAATGACTGAGGTCCGTACTGATCACGATCAGCGTTTCCTCGTCTTTACTAAATTGCTGAATCAATTCTGCAAGCTCTTCAGTTTTCGTTTCTCCTACAACCAGCGGTAATAATTCAAATTTGCAGAGAGTTTCTTGTAAAAAAGGCAGTTGCACTTCTAGGCAATGTTCTTCGGCATGTGCCTCATCGTTGATAGAAATCCAGGAATAATCTCCCAACAATTTTTCTATCAGCACTTTATCCAGAGCAATCTCACCAAGCGGAGTATCAAAGTAATCTGCCTTCGGAAAAGCCGCACCCTGGATCCAGACTCGATGCGCCGGACCTAAAAGCAAAACACGCTTAAAACGTTTAGATATTTCCTGCAGAAGTCTAAATGCTGAAGCCGCTACTTTCCCAGAATAAATATAACCGGCATGAGGAACAATCAGCGCACGTAATTCAGAGGTTTCACCCTTTTTCAACTGAAAAACGTTTTCTTCTAAGCTGGAACTTTGCAAATAATCTTGAACTGTATCCCTGAGTTCTGCAGTGCCTCCCGGATAGAACATGGAAGCCACCGCAGGAGGGCGAATATTTTTTTCTGGATTTTCAGTAATCATTGTTTCCCTCACAATTTTCATACACAGAACTGTTAATAACCGAAGTGCTTAATTTCCTCTCCTTTTTCTTCAATATCCGTCATGGCCTGGATTCCCATTTCCAGGTGCATATCCACGTATTTTGCAGTAACTTTTTTGTCCATTTCCTGAGTTTTTACCCCTTCAGGCATCAGGGGCATATCTGAAACAAGAAGAATTGCACCACGGGAAATTTTATTTGCATGACCCACAATAAATAGTGTTGCGGTTTCCATGTCAATGCCAATGGCAGAAAGATTGATCAGCCGCTTGCGGAATTTATTGTCCCATTCCCAGACACGACGATTTGTGGTATAAATAACTCCGGTTCGATATTCCTGGCCATAATCGAGTAGTGTATCAGAGACAAATTTGTGTAGCTTAAATGATGGTAAAGCTGGAACTTCCGGAGGCAGATAATCACTGCTGGTTCCTTCTCCGCGGATTGCTGCAATAGGCAAGATAAAGCGTCCAATTTCCGCAGTTCGCTTCAACCCACCGCACTTGCCTAGAAACAAAACTCCTTTGGGATCACAGGCTGTCAGCAGATCCATGATGGTTGCTGCATTTGCGGAGCCGATACCAAAATTTATTATGCTCAGTCCATTGTCATTTGTGGCAGTCTGCATAGGGCAACCAATCCCCTTGATTTCACAATTGAAACGATTTGCAAACTTGGTTACATAATTACTGAAATTCGTCAGTAAAATATATTCACCAAATTCACCAATTGCTGTTCCAGTGTAACGCGGAAGCCAGTCCCGCGTAATTTCTATTTTGGTTTTCATCAAATGTTCTTGTATAAAAAATTTTATAAGCTTGAAATGGTTTAACTTTTTGATTGCTATGTTGCATGACAATTCAAAAAGTTGCCAGTTGAACTGGAATGAGTATGAATGATATTAAAATTAGAAAAGGGCAATTAACTTTATATGAAAAGCTGGCCAAACACACTAGGAGAGCAAAAATTGATGGGAGTTTTAATCTTTTAAATATATAGCGGGAAATTCTCTGCTGAGGCTTATCAGTTGAAAGAGCCCGGAAGCACCACAAGATGCTGTGCTTCCGAACAAAAAAATAAGATAGGATTACATTGCATCCCAGATTTTATGGCTCCATGCGCCACGTGGCTTTTTTGTTATGACGGGGTCAGAATCTGAAGCCATAAGTACATTTACCGTTCTTTCATAATCTGATGGTTTCAAATAACCAACTCCCTGACCTTTGGAATAGAATCCGACAATCAATTTATTGATTTCTCTCATCATACGCCTTTGATGTTTTTCAGTCTGCGCTCCAGTATCATCATTTTCAAGAACAATGTCTGCTGCAGCATCAGGATTTTTTGCAGCAAATCCCCATCCTTTAATTGATGCTCTGAGAAAGCGTGCCATTTTATTGACGAAAGCTGAATTACTAAGGTTTTTTTCTAAAACATATAAGCCATCTTCCAAAGTGGCTACACCTTGATCTTCATATTTGTAAACAACTAATTCTGAAGGACTCAATCCACCATCAACAACTTGCCAATATTCATTGTAAGTCATAGTAGAAACACAATGTGCTTGTTTTTGAAAAATGGGATCTACATTAAAACCCTGCTTCAGGACTTTAACACCATTGGACCCTCCAGATGTTGGAATTCCTAACTGACTCATCCAACTCAAGAAAGGATACTCGTTTCCATAGAACCATACACCCAGCGTTTTTCCACGAAAATCGGAAGGTGATCTAATCCCGCTATCCTTTCTACAAGTTAGCATCATTCCTGATCTATTGAAGACTTGTGCGATGTTCACAAGGGGGAGACCTTTTTCTCTTGAAGCTAGGGCAGAAGGCATCCAATCAATGATTACATCGGCTCCACCACCTGCAATAACCTGTGGGGGCGCAATGTCAGGTCCACCTGGTTTAATTGTAACATCCAGCCCTTCGGCTTTATAGAAGCCCTTATCCTGAGCTACATAATAGCCTGCAAACTGTGCCTGAGTGACCCACTTCAACTGAATGGTCACTTTGTCTGCCGCTTGTGCAGAGCATGCCAACCCGAATGTCAGCATTAACATTATTAATTTTTTCTTTGTTCTCATTTTTCACTCCATTGGAAAATATAAATAGGCCAGCATTGTTAATGCAAAAAACAAGTTAGCTGACTCGGAAAGAAGGGTGCCATCCTGTGAGCTGCCGCTCTAAAAAAGCCAGCAGTGCATAGAATAAGGACCCAGACAATGCCGCCACCGTGATGGATGCCCATACGACGTCAACATTCATTCGACCAATTTCGGTAGAAATTCGAAATCCCATTCCGACAATCGGTGTACCGAAGAACTCCGCTACAATCGCCCCAATCAGGGCCAAAGTAGAGTTGATCTTCAATGCGTTAAAAATAAAAGGCAGCGCTTTAGGAAGACGCACCTTGAAAAGCATCTGCCAATAATCTGCAGCATATGAGTGCATCATGTCAAGTTCCATTCGCTCTGTGGACCTTAATCCAGTAAGGGTGTTCACCAGCATCGGGAAAAAAGTCATCATGACCACAACCGCAGCCTTGGAATGCCAGTCAAATCCAAACCACATTACCATGATCGGTGCTACACCAACAATTGGCAAGGCACTCGCCATGTTTCCGAGTGGCATCAACCCTCTCTGTAGAAAAGGAACTTTATCAACCAAAATAGCAACTACAAATCCAGAACAGCAACCCAGAAAAAAACCAGCCAGCACTGCTTTCAAAAATGTTTGTTGAAAATCAGCCCAGAGCATTTCAAGTGAATTTGCGAACGCGACTCCTATCATTGAAGGCGCAGGCAGCAAAACTTGCGGCACCTGAAAACCTATAGTGAACATTTCCCACAAATAAAGCAGCATTCCACCAAATAATAATGGAACTAGTAAATTAATGACATTCCCGGATTTTTTGTTTAGTCGGACATCTGTTCTCGACCAGAGTCCCATTACTTCCCAGATAAGCCCTAACAGGGACACAGTATACAGCCAGATTCCCCAAGAAACTGTTTCGGAATCTGCAAAATGTACACTGTTTAAGGTCGCTAGACATCCGGAAACAATAAAGACACTGATCACAATTTTACCGAATATTTTCTCTGTTGTCCCTTTACGAAAAAGAACAATTGATGCTCCTAACAAAGGTATCAGAGCAAGAAGCAGAGTATTCTCTCCGAGTGACATCCAGTCTCTGGAAAAAAGGACCTGGATTGCAAAACAGATAATAAAAAACCAGTAGAGGATGCCGGAAATTTTCATAACTGTGCCCCCATTCTTTTTTGAACCTTACTCTCCAAGACAGCCATCAGAAACACTAGTGTTCCAGCGATAATCGAGGCTACTATCAATGCGCTCCAAATCTGTACTGTCTGTCCGTAATATGAACCGGTCAATAAACGTGCGCCTAGGCCAGCTCGGGCTCCAGCAGGCAATTCTCCGACAATCGCGCCGACCAGACTGATGGCAATGGAAACCTTGAAACTGGCAAACAGAAAAGGAGTGGAGGCTGGCCAGCGCAATTTCCAGAATGACTGTACTTGTGTGGCATTATACGTTTTCATCAAATCCAAGTGCATCGGGTCAGGTGAGCGCAAGCCCTTGACCATGCCAATGGCTATGGGGAAAAAACAAAGGTAAGCTGAGATAATTGCTTTTGGAAAAAGCCCTGTTACGCCAATTGCCCCGAGAACAACAATAATCATCGGTGCAATCGCCAAAATCGGAATTGTTTGCGAGGCAATTATCCAGGGTAAAACACTTTTGTTGAGTGTTGAAACGTGAACAATTCCTACTGCCAGTAAAATTCCTAAAACTCCGCCCATGGCAAAACCAACCATGGTTGAAGAAATTGTTACCCAGCTATGATAAACCAGACTGCGTTTGGAATTTACTTTGCGACCGAAAATCGACTTGTTCATGTCAAGAACAATCTGGTGTGGCGCCGGTATAATCGGACGGCTCATGGCCCATGAATCATCAACCAGCTTGGAAAAATTCCACTCGATATTTTGACGCTCGTATTTGTCGATCAATACATCCGAATTGAGATAGACAGCCGCTCCATACCAAACAACGATGATGAAGGCAAGCACGGTTGTAATCGAAACAAATGATGAGTTACGAATCCAGTTCATTTCAGCTGCTTAATCATAACTATGTCCTGCACGCAAACCTTTACGTATTTTTTGAGACAGCTCAAGGAACTCCTGAGTGTCCCTCATATCAAGGGTACGCTTTTCCGGAAGAGGACTTTCAATGATGTCGATGATTTTTCCCGGTCGGGGAGACATGACTACAATTTTTGTTGAAAGGTATGCAGCTTCTGGAATGGAATGAGTAACAAAGACTACCGTCTTGTGAGTTTGCTCCCAAAGTCTATGAAAGTGTTCATTGAGCTGGTCACGGACGATTTCATCAAGTGCCCCGAAAGGTTCATCCATCAGCAATAAATCAGGATAAAACGTAAGGGCCCGTGCGATGGAAACGCGTTGCTGCATTCCTCCGGAAAGCTGCCAGGGGAATTTTTTTTCAAACCCGGAAAGATCGACCATTTCCAAAGCTTCTTTGGAACGTCGAACCTGTTCCGTTTTGTCGATGCCCATGATTTCTAAAGGCAATTTGAGATTACCTTCAACTGTACGCCACGGGTAAAGTACCGGAGCTTGAAAAACATAACCATATGCCCGCTGTAAACGAGCCTCTGCCGGAGTCATTCCATTAACCTTGATCTCACCTCCGTTAGGTTTCTCGAGGTCTGCAATCACTCGCAATAATGTCGTTTTTCCGCAACCGGATGGCCCTATTAGTGAAATAAAATCGCCCTTTTTGATCTCCAAATCAATTTCAGCCAGCGCGTGGACAGGGCCGTCTGCTGTTTGGAAGACAAGGTCAATTTTATGAGCCTCAACAACCAGGGCACCATCTTTCATTACGATGATCGCTCCACGGAAGTTGGAGCAGTGGCAAGACTGCGTTTTTCAACTGCCCCATAGTATGGGGCAAAACAAGGACGATCCACATAACGGCCGACACCTCGCTCTGTACGGACATCACCGTCTTTGTAAACCACTTTACCCTGACTGACAGTCGCCACGTTGACTCCAGTTAATTCCATGCCCTCAAAAATATTAAAATCAACATTTTGATGATGAGTTTTTGCAGAAATTGTGTGAGTGGCCTGCGGATCAAAAATCGCCAAATCTGCATCACTCCCAGCGGCAACCAGCCCTTTTCGTGGATAAAGGTTGAAAATCTTTGCAGTGTTTGCGGAAGTAACTGCCACAAATTCGCTCATTGTTAAACGGCCAGTGTTGACACCATGTGTCCAGAGCACATGCATCCTGTCTTCTATACCTCCGGTTCCATTTGGAATTTTCCGGAAGTCATCTTTACCCATTGCTTTCTGTTCCGCCATGAAGCAGCAATGATCGGTGGCAGTTGTCTGCAAATCTCCTGACTGCAAACCACGCCAAAGGGCTTCTTTATTACCTTTTGGGCGGAAGGGTGGACTCATCACGTGTGCTGCCGCAAATTCAAAATCAGGATGGCGGTAAACACTGTCATCAACCAATAGATGTCCAGCCAATACTTCTCCAAACACGCGCTGGCCTTCGCGCCTAGCACGAGCAATTTCGTTGAGAGAATGGGCGCAAGTATTATGAACCACATATAAAGGCACATCCAGCATTTGCGCAAAACGAATTGCCCGGTTTGCCGCTTCCCCTTCAACTTGCGGAGGCCTTGACAGTGGATGTCCCTCTGGACCAGTGATTCCGCTTTCAAAAATCTTCTTTTGGAAATGATCAACCAATTCACCACTTTCCGCATGGACGGTGCAAAGTGCACCCAGTTCACGAGCACGGGTGAAACTATTGACTAGTGTTTCATCATCTGCCATTATTGCACCTTTATAGGCCATGAAGTGTTTGAAACTATTAACACCATAGTCACGGGTCAGTGTTCCCATTGCTTCATGAACTGAATCATCCCACCATGTGATTGCCACATGAAAACTATAATCCGTAGAGGCCTTTTCAGCCCATCCTTGCCATTTGTGATATGTTTCCAACACATCTTCTTGTGGTCCCGGAATTACAAAATCGATAATCATGGTGGTTCCACCAACAGCACCCGCTGTAGTTCCTGAAAAGAAATCCTCTGAAGCAACTGTTCCCATGAAAGGGAGTTCCATGTGGGTATGAGGATCTATTCCACCTGGCATGACATAGCATCCTCCGGCATCTATCACATCCACTCCGGAAGGAGCATCCATATCAGGACCAACTGATTGAACAATTCCTTCCTCACAATAAACATCTGCTCGGAATGACTGATCCGCGTTGACAACTGTTCCTCCTTTAATTATCAATGACATCTTGTCTCCTATAATTTATATTTTTCGAATTCTAAAGTTTTAATTTTCTTCCACACGCATCGGATTATTCGGATGGGTTGTCCAGTTTTGATATTCTGTTCCTGAATCGACTCGTTCCATTGTGATGCAGTCAGGTACAGGGCAGGCAAACATGCAGAGATTACAACCTACGCATTCTTCGTCAATAACCTCAAAACGTCGTTCACCATTAGCTTTGAGTTCACGAATTGCCTGGTGTGAAGCATCCTCGCAAGAAATATGACACAATCCACAATGGATGCAAGTCGATTCATCAATTCGGGCCTTGATGTCGTATTTAAGATTGAGATATTGCCACTCTTTCACATTTGGAACAGCAATTCCTCTGAAATCCTCCAGAGTCGCATAACCCTTTTCGTCCATCCAGTTATTCAGCCCGTCAATCATATCATCCACAATTTTGAAACCATAATGCATGACTGCGGTACAGACTTGAACTCCACTGGCTCCCATAACAATAAACTCAGTTGCATCCCTCCAATTTGAGATTCCTCCGATGGCTGAAATCGGTAAATTTTTTGTTTCAGGATCTTTTGCAATTTCTGTAACCATGTGCAAAGCAATCGGTTTAACTGCTGGTCCACAGTAACCCCCGTGAGAGCCTTTACCGTCAATCGTCGGTTCTGGAGCCATCTGATCAAGATCAACGGAAACAATTGAATTGACAGTATTGATCAGAGCCACTCCATCTCCTCCTCCAGCTTTAGCAGCATGTGCCGCATGACAGATATCGGTAACATTTGGAGTGAGTTTTACCAAACACGGCAGATCTGAGCTTTCTTTTACCCAACGAGTAACCATTTCAATATATTCCGGAACTTGTCCGACGGCAGATCCCATTCCCCGTTCAGACATTCCGTGTGGGCATCCAAAATTTAGTTCCACTCCGTCACATCCAGTGTCCTCTATTTTTTTAATAATGTACTTCCAGTCCTTTTCGGTGCACGGAACCATCAATGAAACAACTACAGCTCGATCTGGCCAGTCTTCTTTGATTTTCTTGATTTCTCGAAGATTGTCTTCAAGCGGACGATCGGTAATCAATTCAAGATTGTTAAATCCCATCATGCGTTGTCCATTATAGTGCACAGCACCATAACGCGAACTAACATTAACAATAGGGGGATCAATACCCAAAGTTTTCCAAACAACACCTCCCCATCCTGCTCGAAAAGCACGTTCAACGTTATACAATTTGTCTGTAGGCGGAGCCGAGGCCAGCCAAAATGGATTGGGAGCGCTGATGCCTCCAACATTACAACTTAAATCGGCCATGACTAATTTCTAAATATGGATTTAAAACAATTTGATTACAGTTTTATATCTGCGGGTTTATTTTTCTCTATTATGTCAATTTTCGATGAATCGAAAAAGCCGCTTGTTTTCCATCTTCCACAGCTTGTACGGTCAAATCTTCACCGGAACGAACGCAATCTCCTCCAGCCCAAACTCCGGGCAAAGACGTCTCAAATTCTGTGTTGACCGCAATTTTTCCCCCTACAATTTCTGGCATTTCGGAGCCAGAAAAAACAGTGTCTTCAAATAACTGACCGATGGCTTTAAAAACAACGTCAGCTTCAATGATACGTAATTCTCCCGTTGTGGTGAGTTTTCCTTCCGAGTTCAGTTCAGTACACTCAAATTCAATTCCAGTGACATGGCCATTTTCTGATTGCAAACGTTTCGGTGCAACCCAGTGTTTCAAAAGGACTCCATTTGTTTGGGCAAACTCCTGTTCTTTCCAGGTTGCGCTCATTTGTTCGGGGCCACGTCGATAGGCCAGGGTGACATTTTCAGCACCAAGTTTTTTGGACTGCACAGCGATGTCAATGGCTGTATTTCCACCGCCGATTACGACAATCCGCCGCCCTACAGACAACTCCCCTAAATTTGAGGATTGGCGCAACTCGGAAATCGTGTTAACTGCATTAAAAACACCTTCGAGTTCTTCACTTTCCAATCCAAGCGCGTTGACATCTCCCAAACCGACACTCAGAAAAACAGCATTGTATTCTTGTCGTAGTTCATCAAGTTCAACTTCTTGTCCTAATTTCTGACTTGTTCGTGTTTCTATCCCTCCAATCTGCAAAATAAAATCTACTTCTCGCTGCGCAAAATCATTTACCGTTTTATAAGCCGCAATTCCGTACTCATTCAGTCCGCTTAATTTTTCATGAGCCTCAAACACCACAGCTTCATGTCCAAATCTAGCAAGACGATGCGCACAGGAAAGTCCTGCAGGCCCCCCACCAACTACCGCAATTCGTTTGCCGGTTGGCTCCCCTCTTTCAAAAAATGTTTCCCCGGTTTCAAAAAATCTATCAGTAGCGTAGCGTTGCAAAGCACCAATACGTACCGGCTGATGATCCTGAGTTTCCCTGACACATGCAGCTTCACAGAGAATTTCAGTTGGGCAGACCCTGGCACACATTCCGCCCATAATGTTTTGTGAAAGAATGTCTGTTGCGGAACCTTTCAGGTTTCCAGTAGAAATTTTGCGTATAAAGTTGGGAATGTCAATGGCAGTTGGACACGCATCAATGCAAGGTGCATCATAACAAAAATAACAACGGTTTGCCTCAACAATCGCATTTCCCGATTTCAAAGGAGGATGGACATCCGCAAAATTTTCAGAAATTTTTTCCTGCGACAATCGTCCGGCACGGATATCAATAGCGGTCATGTGCTTTTATTTGTGAGTTCGGCGATAATTTTAATTCTAAGAATTCTGCCAGTCCAATCTATTATTGCAATGCGGTTAAGTCACCATAAATCTCCGGACGACGATCACGGTAAAACTGCCACAGATTACGAATTTCACGGACTGCATCCATCTCCATATCGTGTACCAGCAAACCGTCACTATGATCATCAAGTTGCGCCTCAATTTTTCCACGCGGATTAACGATATAGCTGGAACCATAAAAAGTGCCGATGTTCCATGGTTCTTCGGTACCAATTCTGTTAATTGCTCCAATGTAACAACCGTTCGCTGCAGCTGAGGCAGGCTGTTCAAGTTCCCACAAATATTGGGAAAGACCCGCAACAGTGGCAGACGGATTGACAATATATTCAGCTCCGTTCAAAGCCAGTGCTCGCCAACCTTCTGGAAAATGCCGGTCGTAACAAATGTACACACCGAGTTTGCAGTAAGCAGTTTCAAAAACAGGATAACCTAAATTCCCCGGTTTGAAGAAAAATTTCTCATAAAATCCTGCAACCTGAGGAATATGAGTTTTCCGGTATTTCCCGAGATATTTCCCATTGGCATCAATTACTGCTGCAGCGTTGTAATAAACCCCTGTCATTTCTTCTTCATAAATGGGAACGACAATCACCATGTTGTATTTTTTTGCATATTCCTGCATGAGTTTCGTCGTTGGCCCCTCAGGTATTTTTTCAACGGCTGAATACCATTTAGTATCCTGGCTGGGACAAAAATATGGTTGTGTAAATACCTCCTGCATACACAGCACTTGCACATCTTTTTCCCCTGCTTCTTCAATATAAGGAATATGTGCTTCAATCATTTTTTTTGTAATTTCTTCCGGAGACATTGATGTATCTCCCTTTAGTGTCATTTGAATTAACCCGCTTCGAACCTTCATTTCTTTCTCCTTGTTAAAACCGAGAATGGGAACTAAATGTAACTAATCTTTTTTCAACATCCTGAAATT
>Ga0209228_1001316_pt1 | contig 12455 bp, 10 predicted proteins | sample METZYME_3_150m_FD_187547 | JGI IMG/M metagenome (GOLD analysis project Ga0209228, IMG submission 187547) | Marine microbial communities from oxygen minimum zone in mesopelagic equatorial Pacific - METZYME_3_150m (SPAdes) (version 2) | ecosystem: Environmental > Aquatic > Marine > Oceanic...
TTTTTACAGGCGTTTCCGTACTCCAAGTGGCACTGTTGATGGTGCCGTTATTGCCATTGGATGTTTGATCTGTAAGTGTAGTGCCGGTGCCTTCGTTGAAATTCCAGTAAGCTTTTAAATCAGATGATGATTCGGAATAATTACCTGAATTATAGAGTGCCGTTATATCGTCAGCTGTTAAGGCAACATCCCAAAAAGCTACTTCATCAACCTGTCCATTAAAATAATTTTCCGCAGAATTATTGTATTTTGCACCTATTGCGACAACAGTGCTTTGACTGTTTAATGTATGATTTGAAGCAGATTCAGTATCTTCAAGGCTGCCATTTATATATATCTTCGCATCATCAGTAGAACCATTATCAAATGTGAGAACAACATGGTACCAGCCACCGCCAGCGCTGGGAGTGGTAGATGATTTAGGATACAGCCAGTCACCATCATCATCCCTTACGCCACCTTCAAATTTTGTACCCGATCGACTAAAACCTATAAACCAGGTCTTGTGCCTATAAACAAAATAATCTTCATTCTCAAATGCACCCAGATTTATCCAGGCTTGAACCGTAAAAGAAGAAGGCTCAAAAGCAGAATTATTTGCTATTGATACGTAATCATTCACTCCATCAAAGCTGAGAGAGGAACCCTGTCCAGTCGCAAAAGAAATAAGTAACAATAAAGATAATAACTTAATTCGCATTGACCACCCCATCGCCAAAGCCTTTGATTTCTATTGGATTGTCATCCGGGTCCACCAGTTCACAGACTGCATCAAAGGTGAGCGTAGATTCCCCTGCTAAAAGGGATGTAAAAATAATTTCAGCTAGGCTGCCCGTTCCAGATACCGATACGGAATCGCTCCCCAGAAAGGATGTATGAATATCGATCCAGCCATTCTGGCTGTTGTCCTCGTAAACAAAAATTGGTTCCTGCACCGCATCGACGAAAAGAGTACCCATTTCAACTAATGCCACTTGAAGCATTGTTTTATCATAATTCAGGCGCACATAACTGCCCGCCAGCTGATCTACGCCCAGTACAAAGACATCTACCTTGAAATTGCTGTTGACATTGGCCGAAACCTGGCTGGGAAATAAGGTAAGAGCTGGTATATCATAATCAACCACATCTTCATCCAGGGGGTTGTCGAAAATGTCTTCCTCCGGTATCTCCTGCTGACAGGAGATAATTAAGAATAGCACAATGGCCAGAGTGTGTAAACAATATTTCACTTATATCAGACTTTATTTACCACTTTAAGTATAATATACGCAATTAATATTTATATTACTTCATTACTACGCATTATTCTTCGAAAAGATAATTTTGATTTTGACCTTTATTAGAACGAAACACACTGCGTATCTTGGTTTACCCCACTAAGTAAAAAAACGTAAACTAAAAGTCATCAATGGCCGCATTATTAAAACAGATAATACACTAATTCACCATGCGGTGGAGAAAATTGTAATATGACAGACTGCTGTACGGATGCGGCCTGCGCGGTGGAAAAACTCCAGGCGCGGCAGGCCAGTACCTTGAAGGTTGTACTTGTAATCAACGCAGGCATGTTCCTGCTGGAATTCGCGGCGGGTCTTTTCGCCGCTTCCACAGCCCTGCTTGCGGATTCCCTGGATATGTTTGGCGATGCCCTGGTCTATGGGTTCAGCCTGTATGTGGTCTCCCGCAATGACAGGTGGAAAGCGGTATCAGCCGCAATAAAGGGCGGTCTTATGGCTCTATTCGGGCTGTTTGTACTCGGCCAGGCTACCTACAAATTTTTTAATCCCGCAGCACCGCAGTTCGAAATAATTGGCGTGATCGGCCTGCTGGCTCTGGCAGCAAATGGAGTTTGTCTTTTGCTGCTGTGGCGCCACCGAGCAGAAGATGTGAATATGCGTTCCGTCTGGCTGTGCTCCCGCAACGATATTATAGCCAACGTGTCGGTTATTCTTGCTGGGCTGGGTGTGTGGCTCACCGGTTCCCAGCTGCCGGATCTATTGGTGGGACTGGGTATTGCGGTGCTGTTCCTGCGAACAGCTTTTCATGTATTCCAGGATTCAGGAGCAGCCTTTACAGCCTATAACCAATCGCTCCAGTGAACAGCTAATCCCTGCAGGATAAGCATAATTTCCCAGGCTCCTCAATTCATGTCTGTACCCGCGTAGCCAGGATTTGGCTACGGAACCATTTCAACCTACGCCTCAATACCTGTTCCCAGTTCCATCCGTTATTTGGATTTCTCATTTATATCAGGGCCACTTCATCGTGGCGTTCTGCTTTCTGGACTCCACTGAAGATACCTTGCAGTACTTTAATTCATCAGAATCAAAAGGGGAATAATTTTAAATACTAACTGAATGGTGTGTTGTTTCCCATCCAGGTTCAGGATAGAAGCTACAATATCCGATCCTGTCGCACATTTTTTTCATGTCAGTCCACCAAGATGCATCAGTAATAGCCTTCAGCGCGATAGAATAGAGAACATTATATTCCTTATGCATGTGCTGTCGGAAGGTGGTACACATGCCATAGATCAAGGACGTAACTTCGCTTGCAGTGTTAATCCAATCCTGCACGGGCGCAGAGGTCATCTCTGCCAATTTATATTTCATTTGCCGCATGGTTTCATGTTCCAAACGCAATAGCATTGGAGGTCCAGTTATGCCTTTTTCTTCAAGGCTGGTAAAAAGGATATCCTCTTCACGTTGGTTGTGGGGATCGGCAGCGATAATATTGACCGATAGTGTATTGATTTGAGCCAGGCATTTTTCACCAATAGCAGGTTCAGCATTGATAATTTTTTGTGCGAGGTCTTCTAATTCGTCCAGCATGGCTAGAATAAACCCATGCTCAAGAATCATGGTTTTAATGATATGACCTTCAGGTAATGATCTAGATATGAGGTTCATTGGTTGTTGATGTGAAAGAAAAAGACCGGAGTGTCCGCAATACAGAAGAGAAGAGAGGATCTGAAATGAAACGAATCACTCCGGTCTAGAAGATATTGTGATAATTCTTTATGGTGTTGTTCCTTAATCATCAGTCCCGCCGGTCCTCCATGATTACACCTAACTCTTCTTTACAAGCCTACCGTACTATTCAATGATAATACGATAAACCTATCCGATATTATAAAATTGATTATAACAATGCAAGTATTTTGGGTAATTAAATCTTAATTACCTAATTATAACAGATATTTTGGATGCGCTGCCAGATAAGATCCAGGCGAACCTGTATGCATAGGAATAGGCCTTTCAGTCTGTACCAGTTTCTCCGTTGCTGGATATATATTATACCATGCAGACTATAAAGTTTCTGTTGTTGCTGTTTTACAATAAGTCCGCAATTTTGTACTTAGTGCCCGGCCAGTTCTGGTTTTATTCTAAATATATGGAATATAGTCTATATATTAGATATATTACTATATAATAGTACGATATATAGTTATATTCGCATTGTGTTATAACGGAACTTTACAAAATATTTGGAGGTGACTATGGATAAAAAATCGCAAAGATTCAGGCGACTTGGTGAAAAACGGGTCACCAATATGATCAAACATCTCAGGTTGATAGGTAACCTGGCCAATAAAAAAAATTATACTTTTACCAAGGATGAAGCACAGCAAATGTTTGAAGCGATTGAACATGAATTAGATCAAACCAAGAAAAAATTTGAACATTACTCCTCCAACGACTTCGGAGAGTTTAAATTCAAATAGGAGTAATAAAACAATCCAATGAAATTCAAGAACCAGAATGATAAAATTCGAGTTCTTTGTGAAAAGGGAATAATATCCCAGCCCCTTTTTATAACAACCGCACTCAAAACTGTTTAAGGCATCAAATTATACTTCCTGGAAAAGTAAAGGTAATTGAAGGTTACGAAAACAGATGCGGTTGATATATTGATCGCCCTGGCCCAAAACGATATTCTTAAAAAAAGATGGGTATCCCATGTTTAATGAAGAGGCACTTAGAAATAAATTAAAATCCATTGATGGCAGGGATTATGGTGCTTGTCAGTCACTAAAAAGCGAATACGATTTCTCAGAAGGATTCAAGTTGGTCATCCATCAAATTCCAAAAGATCCCTATGCACCGCCCCACACAGGTATTTATCGTGTAATCGTTGACCGCAATGATGATCGAATCATTGATTTTAAGGCTGAAACCAAAATTCAAGAAATTGCTTTCACCGATTTTCTGGCCAGATATTTTTTTAATGCCTGTAAAAGAATATCAAAAGGCATTCGCGGCACGGGCTACAGCGGGATCATTACCATCGATCAGCCCGGCCAATCGATCTTAGAAAGAAACAGTGTGGTGATCACAGATGAGGCCATTGAAGTGCGCTGCTTTTTAGGACTTCCCGCTAGGGGCAGGAAAATTAATTCGCAGGTAGCAGAGGAAATGCTTTTAAGCGAACTTCCGGAAATTGTGGATTCATCCTTATTTAAAGAAAATATTGACCCTGACGCACTCAGCAAACACATTGAGGCCGCAGTAGACGCTGAATATCTTCGCGGCCAACTTGATTCTCTTGACCTGGTCGCTTTCATTGCCAATAATGCCCTTCTGCCCCGTAAAAGCGGTACCAGCGACAAGCCTATGTCCGAGACAGAGGCTATCCCTTTTGTTGCGCCATCCAGCCTGACAATAGAAATTGATCTTCCCCACGCCGGTCAAGTCAAAGGGATGGGCATCCCGAAAGGTATAACTTTAATTACCGGCGGCGGCTATCACGGAAAATCCACATTACTGAATACGCTGGAGGCCGGCATCTATAACCATGTTTACGGAGACGGCAGGGAACAATGTGTTGCCACAGCCCAAACAGCAAAAATCAGGGCATACAGCGGAAGGCATGTAGTTAAGACTGACATTTCTCCTTTTATTAAAAACCTGCCATTCCAAAAGGATACAACATCATTTTCTACCGCCAATGCCAGCGGAAGCACATCCCAGGCGGTGAACATCATGGAAGCTGTAGAGGCAGGCGCCGAAGTTTTATTAATGGATGAAGACACCTGCGCCACCAATTTTATGATCCGCGACAGTAAAATGCAGCAATTGATCAAAAAGGAAGATGAGCCGATCACAACATTCATTGACAAGGTAAAACAACTTTATCTGGAAAAGAATATATCCACTGTGCTGGTGCTGGGAGGTGTAGGTGATTATTTTGACGTCTCTGACCAGGTGATCCAGATGATGAATTATGAGCCTTTTGATGTAACGTCACAGGCTCATGAGATTGCAGACATGTTTCCAGGGAAGCGTGAAGTTGAGGATAAGGCCTATCCTTTTCATGTTCGGGAGCGCCTACCCAGACCGGAGAGTATCGTTCCCTTGAATAAATACGGGAAATTCAGCATCAATGCTAAGGAGGTCCACCGCATACACTTTGGAAAATACGATATTGACCTTACTGATTTAGAACAGCTTATGGAATTATCGCAAACGAAAGCATTGGGATACGCACTTGAATACTCAAAAAAGTACATGGATGGGCAAAACACGCTGCGGAAAGTTGTGGATCACGTCATGAAAGATATTGAAGTCCATGGGATTGATATTATCAGCAAAAGAATTTCCGGACACTTTGCCTGGTTCCGGGGGCTGGAACTGGCTTTTACCTTAAATCGACTCAGAAGTTTTGATGTGAACCAGAAAGACGCGAAACCCAGCTAAATAGCGCAATACCGTTCACTGTACAGGCCGGCTAAATCCGCTCGGTCATTTACGTTATTTATAAATGAATCGTGAAATTATTCCAGCCGACCCTGGCGGCGGTACTTCTCCCTGTATTTTTCATAGAGCATTTTCTGGCGGTCGCCCAGATCCACTTCCCGGCCCATAATATAGGCCTTGATGGGGTTGGTCGTGATCTGCAGCGGCGGATCATTGGTAATGAAAAATGTGGCATCCTTGCCGGGTTCCAGGGAGCCGACTCGTTTATCCACGCCCAGGATCTCCGCCGTGGATAATGTAATGGAACGCAGCGCTTCTGCTTTAGCCAATCCCCAGGCCGCAGCGCGCATGGCCTCGTTGGGCAGGGTGCGGACATGTCCGTTAAAAGGATAGCCCTGATCTGTAGACAGGCAGAATTTCACACCTTCCTGCTGCAGCAGTGCCGGGGTCCTGTATGGCGTATGGACCGGTTCAAATCTTCTGCGCGGGGTGGTCTGGACATGCTGCAGGATAACGGGAACATTGTGCTTAACCAGCAGTTCCGGCAGTCGCCACGCGTCCCGTCCGCCGGAGATGGTGACCTTCAGATCATACTTATCCGCCCACAGTACCGCTGCTTCGATCTGGCGGACATCATCAGCCCGGACAATGATCTGTTGCTGTTCTACAAAATAGGGGGTCAGGGCTGCCAGCCGCAGGTCTGTTTCCTGTTTCTGTTCTGCCTTGCGTTCCTTCTGAGTGGTGCGGAGGTGGTAGGCTCTGGTGTCCCGGATCAAACGGTCGATCTCCCGCAATTTTTTCTGGTAGGCTTCCCGCTGCTGTTTTTCTTTCTTTTTGGCTGTTTTGCTGAAATTCAGGCGCATATCGGGCCAGTTCAGGTGCAGGGCCGTGGGATGGTTCAGCGTGGCGTCTTCCCAGGTCCAGCCGTCCATCATCATACAGGAAGATTGTCCTGCTATCAAACCGGAAAGAGGCACAGAATTAGCGATGAGCACACCGTTGGAGCGGGTCACGGGGATCAGTTCTGAATCGGGATTGTAACTGACATTGGCCCGTACATTAGGGTTGATGTCTCCGGTCTCGGAATAATCACGAGTCTGTTTTACAGCACCGATCTCTACCAGCCCGATCTGGGTCAGGGGAGCGATATAGCCAGGGACCACATGTTTTTCGTGAATATCATATACATCCGTGTCGGGGCTGGGCTGGATATCCTCACCAATGGTAACAATTTTACCGTTGGCGAAGAGCAAATCATGCCCTGCCAGGATATCGCCGGAAACCGTATAGAGAATACCGCCTCGCAGCAGGATGGGCCTTTTTTGCTCCAGACCGGGAATCTGGTCGCTGCTGAAGCAGACAGAGAGCAGGAAGAATAACAGGAAGCGCTTCATCGGTTTGCCTGCCGGTCAAAACGTTCCCAATCCTCCAGTCCGCAACTGTGCTGGCCAATATGAGGCCCGGCTCCGTTGGGTCTTATTTCATTGCCGCCTGTGGGGGCATTGGAGGAGAGTATTTTCTGGACCAGGTCCTTACGCAATTGGGCGTCGCGTATTTCCAAATCTTTATTTTCACCCTTTGACCAGTAACGGATCCCCTCAATCCAGGTTGCTTCCACCTGGGAATATATGGACAGGGGGGGGCCGTCCCAGATCACTACATCCGCGTCCTTGCCCTCTTCCAGGGAACCCACCCATTGGTCTATCTGCAGCTGTTTGGCAGGGTTGATGGTCACCAGTTTCAGGGCATCCTCTTCCGAAAGGCTGCCATATTTTACTGCCTTAACCGCTTCCGTATTCAGCCTTCGGGCCAGTTCAGCGTCATCGGAATTAAAGGATACCGTTACGCCGTTGCGGGTCATGAGGGTGCCGTTATAAGGAATGGCGTCAATCACCTCGTACTTGTACTGCCACCAGTCGGAAAAAGTGGAGGCGCCAGCGCCGTGTTCGGCGATGCGATCCGCCACTTTATATCCTTCCAGGACATGCTGAAAGGTGGCAATGGTAAAATCAAAATCCTCGGCAATGCGGGTCAGCATCAATATCTCATCCTGCCGGTAGGAATGGCAATGAACCAGCCGGGTTCCATCCAGGATCTCTGCCAGGGCTTCCAGTTCCAGATCCCGTCTGGGAGGGACCTTGACGCGCTGCATTTTCGCATTTTTCCTGTAGGTATCCCAGCGGTGGGCATAGTCCTGGGCGGCCTTGAATGCATCCCGGATCACCTGTTCTACGCCCATACGGGTCTGGGGGTAGCGGTTGGTGCCGGCCCAGTTGGCCTGTTTTACATTTTCTCCCAGGGCAAATTTGATGCCCTGTGGTGCGTTTTTAAACAGCAGTTCGTTGGGCCCTAAGCCCCAGCGCAGTTTAATGACTGCATTCTGTCCGCCAATGGAATTGGCGGAGCCGTGAAGAATATTGGCGCAGGTCAGGCCGCCGCCCAGCTGTCGGTAAATATTAATATCATCGGCATTCAGGACATCTCGAATCCGCACCTCTGCAGTCACGGATTGGGCACCTTCATTGATGGAAGCAGCAGCGGAGTGGTTGTGGCAATCGACGAGTCCCGGGGTGATATGTTTTCCGCTGGCATTAATGACCATGGCGCTGCCCCGGGGTACAGAAATATCGGGTGCCACCTTGTCAATTTTCCCGTCCACAAATAGAATATCCCAATCTTCCAGAATCCCTTTCGGGCCGCAGGTCCAGAGGGTGGCATCGCTGAACAGGACCGCGTTGGGCAGGGCTCGCTTTTCTACTATGCCATAGGCCCCTTCCGGATAATGTACTGTCAGGTCACTTTTGCTTTCCCGGATGGGTTTGACTGTTTTAGCCGGTACGGATCTTTGTGCATTAAAGGGAATGGCAAGATCAACACCATCACTGGCGGCCCCTAAAAATTCATCTTTAAAAACTTTGGCATTGAAAGAGATGCTGCCATCCATTCCAAAAGCGATACCATCCACAGTAAAGGAAATTTTTTGATCAAACACCTTAATTTCCCGAAGAACATATTTTTTATTGTCAACCTGAATAGAACCCATCAGATGAGCATTGATTTTTTCCGGCTGGTAGGTATAAGCCAGGGGATCCTTATCCAGGGAAGGAGTGGTGAATTCAAGGTCGTATTTTTTATTGCCAATGGTCAGTTTCCATTTCCCCTTCAAACTGTAGGATTTTTTTGTTGCCACAAAATATTCCTCACCGCCGACCCAGACGGAAGTAATCCTGGATTTTGGATCGAAGTAATTTCCATCCACAATGACCAGGTTGGCCATGTAGCCAGGCTGGACCTTCCCCAGGGTTTTGCTGACGCCCATGGCTTCTGCCGGGTACGTGGTCAGGGCGGCCAGAGCCACATCCTTGGAAAACCCGCGATCTATGATTCTCTTCAGGTTGGTCCGGAATTGGGATTTATTCTTCAGGCCGTGCGAGGATAAGCTGAAAAACAACCCCTTATCCTGGATCCTGGCAATGTTATCCGGTGCCAGATCCCAGTGCTTCAATTGTTCTGTATCATACTGCAGTGCTGTAAAGGGATCGGTAACCCGGGGTTTGGCGGGAAATTCCAGGGGCAGAATGATAAAAGGTTTGAGTTTTGCAATTTCCTCCAGGCGGCGGTATTCAAACCCGCTGCCCAAAAGCCAGGGGTTCAGGTTGAATTCATCACAGATGTTCAAGGCCCGGATAGCTGTATGTTCATGATTGGTCATAAACAGCATTGGCAGTCGGTTGGCCCTGAACTTTTCCAAGGCCGCCAGGGAAGCATCATGTTTAACAGGTTCATTATCAGCGGGAAATTTTTCGGTTATGGCCCTGGCTTTTTCATACCACTCGGCATCCATGATGGTTTGGCGAATAAGGGCAATGGTGCCCAGCAATGAATTCGGATATTCGCGATCACTCCAGCTGCTTGCTTTAAACTCCAGCACCTGGGCTACAGACTCAGAAACAGAGACAGGTTCTTTTGATAAAACCACCAGGTCGGATTGACCCTTGATGATTCCTTTTTCCGGGACTACGTGTGCCGCGGTCATGCCCACGGAGTGCAGGGCTTTCAGGTCTTTTTCCTTGATTTTAAGATCATCCTTGGCCCGGTAATCGGCACGAATTTTTGAATTCCAGTGCTGGCTGGGGCTGGTTGTTTTTTCATCCTGTTTTACCGTAAGCCAGCTGTCAATAAATCCTGCATAAACATGAGCGCCCTCCAGGTCAATTTCATAGGCATCCAGGGGTACCTTGATATAGCGGCCCACCTTTTCGATCTTGCCGTCCCGGATAACGATAGTACCGTCCTTGATAAAATCTCCCGGTTCGGTATGGATCATGCCGTGGGTCAGGGCCCAGACACGGGGCTTGTTGACATGAATATCTTTTACCGGCTCGATTTGGGCTGGAAGGAGCTGCAGAAAAAATAACAGTGAAATGAACAGGTGCTTCAAAAATTAGGGCCTTTTAAGTGGTGTTTCTCAATAAAGGAAGTTACATAATTAAAGGTATCTTTTTTACTGTCAGAGATATGAAATAATTCCAGGTCATCATTCGAAATGGTACCTATTTCCACCAAGTAATCCCAGTTGACCACATTTTCCCAGAACTCCTTGCCATAGAGCACAATGGGTACCCGTTTCTTGATCTTTTCTGTTTGAATCAAGGTTAACAATTCCATCAGTTCGTCTAAAGTTCCAAACCCGCCCGGCCATACAACCAGAGCCTTGGCCAGGTACAGAAACCAGAATTTACGCATGAAAAAATAATGAAATTTGAGATCAAGATCATCTGTGATCCAGGGATTACCTGATTGCTCTTCGGGCAGAGAAATGGTCAGACCCACCGATATTCCGCCTGCTTCCTGTGCTCCGCGATTGGAAGCTTCCATAATACCGGGCCCTCCGCCAGAACAGATGATGTAGCGGCGTTTGGTACCCCTGAGCCCTTTGCTCCATTTGGTGAATTGTCCGGCCAGGGTTCTGGCATCTTCATAATACTGTGCCATCTCCAGGTCTTTTTTTAGGCGGTTCAGGGATTTGGCATTCCCGTTTTTTCCAGCATTGACCAAGGCTTTTTTGGCATCTGCTCTCGATTTAATACGGGCCGACCCGAAAAATACAATAGTATCGGCAACTTTTTTCCTGCGCAGACGACGGAGAGGACCGTAATACTCGGACATAATTCTAATGGTTCGGCCATCGGGGCTGCCCACGAATTCTGGGTCAAAATAAAAACGGTCTTTGGTTAATATTTTTGACATAAAATGTATCCTTACAAATAAGCAGGGCGGAAATTAAGACAATTTCGATCTCCGCCAAGGTTAGAATTGTTGTAATGATGCTCTGTTTCTTTGATATTTACCGGTATTTGGAGGTTGTTTGCACGTTTTCAATGAAAGTATTTTCCAGGGATGCTCATAAGAATCATTTTTTGCAGTCTATTCTTTTTTACCTGTGCAGCCCCGCCGCCGCCAAGCGTAAAAGGCGTTAAAATAAAACAGGTAAAAAAAGAACCATTGAAACAACCTAGACCGGAACTATCCCCACCAACTCCTGTTGCATTGCCGCCCACCAAAGATTCCCGCCCGGACCTCGTACAGGAAACCGTATATTCCCGGGGGTATTTGACTGGCTATGATATTTGGGAGTTTCTGAGGGAACAGCCGGCAGAGACGGATGTCCTGGAAACATTCGGTCTGCCCGATTCTATCTGGCTTGATGATGAGGAAAGGACGAAGTTTTTATATTATTTCATTTCGGAAATGCAGGACTACAACATTATTGAAATCAGTACAAAGACAGACAGTGTTTCCGGTTTTGAATGGGATTAAATCATGAATCTCTCTTTAGAAGGGAAAAAAGCCATCGTCTGCGGAAGCACCGATGGAATTGGTAAAGCATCTGCGATCATGATGGCAGAACGCGGTGCGGAGATTACACTGGTAGCCCGCAATGAAAATAAACTGAATACGACAATGTTGGAATTATCCCAGGAACAAGGGCAAAAACATTCATTTATTTCTGTAGATTTCAATAACCCCGATGAATTAAAACAGAAAATGCATGCTTATTTTGATCAAGCAGTTTGTCAGGTTCATATTCTGGTAAATAATTCCGGCGTCCCTCATGGCGGATATTTTGGCGCATAATCCTGTCAGACTTGGATCATTTATGTTTGGAATTTTGAAGAATATTACCATCTGATAAAATTCCACTGAGATAACATCATGAAGATAAAAATAGTATTACTTATCATATTTCTGGTCATCTTCATACAAAAAACGTATAACAAGGATGCTGACGCTGCTCACCAGCAGGCCTTTGTCGCTGATACCCATAATGATGTTTTGATGCGCTCCATGATGGGGCAAAACATTCTGACCGAGCTTCCTGAAAGTCACTCGGATCTGGTCAAATTTAAAAAAGGCGGGGTGGATCTTCAGGTCTTTTCGGTCTGGGTATCGCCTAGTAAAATTGATCCAGAAGAGTATTATAATTACGCCAATGCCATGATTACCCAGCTTGAATATCTCTGCTCCCGCGTCCCGGATCAGTGGGCAATTCCCTACAATTACCAGGACATTGTCTACAATGACCAGCATGATATCCTGTCCTGCATGATCGGTGTAGAGGGCGGCCATGTGATTGAAAATGACCTGTCAAAACTGGATGCATTATACGACCGGGGCATGCGGTATCTGAGCCTGACTTGGAATAATTCCACGAACTGGGCCACTTCTGCTAAAGATGAAACGGAGAAAGGGGAC
>Ga0209228_1001319_pt1 | contig 12444 bp, 13 predicted proteins | sample METZYME_3_150m_FD_187547 | JGI IMG/M metagenome (GOLD analysis project Ga0209228, IMG submission 187547) | Marine microbial communities from oxygen minimum zone in mesopelagic equatorial Pacific - METZYME_3_150m (SPAdes) (version 2) | ecosystem: Environmental > Aquatic > Marine > Oceanic...
CCATTTGATTTTGGCTGACTATAAGCGCTTCCAGAGGAACCAATAACCGCTCCACCAAGCATTAGAGATGATCCATAAACAAAATCACGACGAGTGATAGCTTTATCCAGACCAAGCTCTTTGTCGAATCTAGTGACCATTAAGAAAAGTCTAATTTAATTATAAGGATGAGTTTTTTCATCTTTCTATTTATAACAGATTTATGAATTTATCCAAATTTGATAAGTTGGTGGAGCTAGCCGGGATCGAACCGGCGACCTCTTGCATGCCATGCAAGCGCTCTCCCAGCTGAGCTATAGCCCCTTATTATTGATTTGTGATATATTCTATCGCTTTTTTGAGTCTAGAAATAACGTTTTCTCTATCCAATAAGGTTATTGTTAGATCTATGGAAGGTGATTGAGTACCTCCAGTAATTGCTACTCTCAAAGGCTGTCCGATCTTGCCAAACCCGATGTCATGTTTATCACAGGTATTGGAAATCATTTGATGAATCGATTCAGGCTTCCATTCGACTTGATCAAAACTGACAACTAAATCTTGCAATGGCTCAAGAACTTTTGTTTTAAGAAATTTCTGAGCAGCTGCATCATCCACTATAAAATCTTCTGCATAAAGTGAATGAAAATAATCTAACAACTCATTAAGAGAATTAACTCTGGATTTATAAGCTTCTACGAATGAAATCAGTATCTCGGTTGCTGGCAAATTTTTGAGAGTCGAATTTAGAGTGAGAAATTCTGCAAGATCCGAATTATTTGTATTTGTCAGATGCTGCTGGTTAAGCCACGTTAACTTCTCTAGATCAAATTTAGCACTGGATTTATTAAGATTATTGACATCAAACTTATCGATCATGTCCTCAACGGTAAATATTTCTTGGTCACCGAAAGACCAACCCAGTCTAACTAAATAATTCAGCACTGCCTCAGGCAAAAACCCTTGATCTTTATATTCCAAGATATTCATAGCCCCATGCCGCTTGGATAATCGAGAACCATCAGACCCTAGGATCATAGGCAAATGTATAAATTGTGGCCTGTCGTAACCCATCGCATCCATTATTTGAATATGTTTAGCACTATTTTTTAAATGATCGTCACCTCGGAGCACATGCGTAATTTCAGATTCGTTATCATCAATGACAACGGCGAAATGATACGTTGGAACCCCATTGGATCTTAGGATAATAAAGTCATCTAGTTCCTCTTTATGAACGGTAATTTGTCCATAGACTAAATCATCGATAATAATGTCCTCTTTTGCCTCTGACTTGAATCGAACAACAGATTCCCCAACCTGCTCCGGTTTATCTCGACAACGACCATCGTACCCTGGATTCTTACCCATCTTAATCTGCTCGGATCGCATATCTTCAAGTTCACTGGTGGTGCAATAGCATTTATAGGCATGCCCTGATTGGATCAGTTCTTCAGCTTTTTTTTGATAAACATCAAATCTCTTTGATTGATAAATAATGTCTTCTTCAAAATCCAATCCTAACCAATTCATGCCTTCCAATATGGCATCAACTGACTCTTGGGTTGAACGCTCACGATCTGTGTCCTCAATTCTTAACAGAAATTGTCCGCCTTTATTTCTAGCAAACAACCAGCAATATAGAGCGGTTCTGACGCCTCCAATATGAAGAAAGCCAGAAGGGCTTGGTGCAAAACGTGTTCTAACCACTGCTTGATTCCATTAATTCATTTAATTAATTTTTTTTAATTCTTCAGCGCTCTCAACTACAGCTTCTAAACATCTGGGCTCGATAGTGAAATTAGCAAAACCATGAATCAAATCCTCATACTCTTTGTAATGGACTTTTACACCTGCTGCTTTTAAAAACTCAGCGTAAGCATGTCCTTCATCACGAAGCGGATCAAACCCAGCCGTAATAATAACTGCAGGTGGCAACAATTCAGGAGTTTTATATTGCATAGGTGCTACATATGGATTGGTATAATTTTCTTCAGTCACATAATTATCACCAAACCATTCAAGTAGATCCTTGGTTAGAAGAAAATAACCATCAGTAAAGGTTTTAATCGATTCATAATCACCATTACTGTCAATCCCTGGATAAAGTAAATACTGTCTTTCTGGTGTTTGCTTGGATTCTTCGAGGCGTTTAATGCAAAGACAGGCTGATAAGTTACCTCCAGCACTATCCCCTCCTATAGCAATCTTTTGTGGATTGACGTCTAAATTCTCAGCATTCTCAACCAACCAATCCATGGCCTGATCACAGTCTTCTAAAGGGATGGGAAATGGGTGCTCTGGTGCTAATCGATATTCCACAGAAAAAACTCTCCAGCCGAGGAGTTTAACTAAGTGTTTACAAAGTGTGTCATGTGTTCGTAGACTGCCAATCGAGAACCCTCCACCATGAAAATAAAGAAGCGTTTGCCCCTGATGATTAGCAGATTTTTTTGGAAAATACTCACGAACCTTTATCGAACCGTTATTAACCTCAATCTCATGATCTTTATGTTTAATCCCAGGCACTCTTTTCTGAAGTCTATCAGCAGTCTTGTCATAAAAATCTCTGATGGTCTGAGGATCTAGACTATATATATCCTTGGTGATTGACCTCTTCTCTAGGACATACAAGATAATCTGTTGGCCAGGATGCATTGTCCTATTATCTCGGGCAATATCATGACCCCGAAGCAGACGTTTTTTTAAGCCGTCTGGCAATTTCATAATTAAACTGAGTTTTAGATCCATTCGTAAATACTTACCTTATTGAGAAGTTATTAAACTCTAGATCATCTTCAATATCAACTTCGTCAACCTTAATCACCTCTGCCATCTCAGGTCCTTCTAGCAACCACAGCTTAAGTTCGTGGATAGGTCTCTCCAGCCCCTGGGCTATAACCTTAACAGTGCCATCTATTAAATTTTCAGCTGACCCAATGATGCCTCTTTTTAAAGCCTCTTTTCTAACGCTGTCCCTATAGAAGACTCCCTGAACTCGTCCATGAACAATAAAGCACCGAGTAATCATAGATAGGCCATTTAATTATTAGATAAGAATATCTGAACCTGTTCAACAATCTGATCAGTATTGAGTTCAAAGATTCCACCACTAGTGTTCTCTAATTCAGAGTATGTTTTATTCTGTATAAATTCAGAGGCTGTTTTTGTCGGCTCAGTGAGTGAACTGTCATCATTAATAATTAAGGTGGGTTGAGTGAGTAAAGGTAATCGATCTTCTGACACATAATTAAACATTGCATGAAAACCAAACCATCCATTATCAATGTTCTGTAACTGATCAGAAAAATTGGACAAGGCCCTTTCAAAAGGAACTCCCTCAGCACGATTAGCAACAGTAAAATCCCACATAGAGCTCAATGATTCTAAATTGTCATCAATATTAGATGTTGATAAAGACCCTAATAATTCCTCACGTTTTTCTGTATTAAAAAATGGGTATGTGACAAAGACAATGTTATTAATCAAATCAGGGTGAGCAATTCCAATTTCATTAGCAATTGCAGAACCTGTATGAAACCCAAGCAAGGACACTGTATTAGAAATCGTAGAAGTGCTGATCAAAGCTTGGATGGCTTCTGTCGAGGATTGTGCATAATCTTGGATGGTGATAGGGGCATTGATTGTTTCTGAACGACCGTAGCCTACCATGTCCAGAGACACTGCTGAAAAATGGGTTTCCTTTGTTAGATGCTTGCAAAAGCTGTCATAATAAACCCCTGAGTATGGCATTGGATGCAGGCAAACAAGCGTTGGGCCTTTATTTTCATAAACTCTGACATGGATCTGACCAAGGGAAGTATTAACATATAAAAACTTTGGAGCATTAGTAGACATAGAAATCAATTCAATAATTAAGCTTTTTTCATAGGGGCATTATAATCAAAAAACCCCACAGTCATTCTACTCTTCCTATTATTGACTGTAGGGTTTGTTCTTATTTGATTTTATCTTTAAAAAGTTAACCCAATATTATTTCGTCACTAGAAGTCATACATAAATCTTACGCCAACTTCTCTTTTATCACGGAAAGCCATATGGACACTCTCAACACCGAAGTTATATGTATAAGTGGAAAATCTTACGTAACCACTTGTATCAGCAATATTATTACCGCCAAGTGGAGCGTCTTCATCAAGTAAATTTTTAACATATAGTTCAGCGGTCATATTTTCCATGCGCTTCCCTAACCTAAGATTAACTTCTGTTGCACTTGGGATCTCAGCCAGATTTGTAACTTCATCAAAATAACCATCGTTGTAAAACCACTCACCCCTGATATAAAAATTTGAGTCTGTTTCATAGTTGGCAATCAATGAGGCTTGAACTTTGGGGTATCTTGGAGCTATTGAACCCTTAACTCTTGAACAATCACCAAAGACAGCTTGAATATCACCACAACCTGCACCATCAGGGAATTTACTAATTTCAGCTTTAACATAGGCTAAACTTGTTTTTAATTGAAAATTATCTGAAACCAAGTAAGTCCCGTCTAATTCAAATCCTTTGATATCTGAGGACTGCCCATTACCACTAAAGGCAACAGTACAAACCACAACGTCTTCACTTCCTGCATTACAAATACCATCAGATGTAATTTGACCAAATCCTGAGTAAACCTGGTCTGTTCTCTCCATCATAAAAAGAGCAATGTTATAGGCTAACTTTCCATCTAGAGCTATTTTTTTATACCCAAACTCATAATTAGTTAGAGATTCCTCGCCATAAGTGTCATAAATCCCTGGGTTTTGAGCTGCGAATTCAGCCTCCTGTCCAGAGTTTCTTAATTTAGAAGCGACTTCTTCATTAAACCCACCAGGCAAGTTACCTTCACTGTATGTAAAGTAACCCATCGCATTGTCTGAGAATTGATTTTTAATAGAAAGACGTGGCAATGTTTTCTTAAAAGATCCTGGTGAAAGACCGGGAGCTGTTAAATTGATTACTGGTTCATCGATCTCATCATCTTGACGTCGCAATTCTGCAGTAATGGTTAAGTGATCATTAACGCTGTAATCCATAGATGCGAAAACACCTGTAGTTTCAGCTGACTGTCTTCCTGCTGTCCCTCCTGGATTATAGATATCTGCGAACCAGAAACCAAAGTTATCGTAGTATCCACCGTGAGTGATAGTCTCAATATCTGCTGTATTAAATCCAACTGACCAATCAAAATCACCATTGGAACCTGATAATCTAGCTTCAAATGATTCGTCATTAGTTACCCTAGCGCCCGCAGTATGAAAACCATTCTGTGGATCAGCATCAAAATCCATAAAAGCAAAGTATTCGTCTTCATTGTCTCCATAAATTAGATTTAAGTTCATATCCTCTGAAATATCATATGAGATATTGATCGAAACCCTTTGACCTTCTCTAGCTAGACCAAAACCATTATGAGAAAGATCGCTAAAAGATAAATCACCTATAGGACAATACCCATCAGTTGAATTGGCGCCATTAGTTCCTTTGCAAGACCCATCAGAATTGATAACTGAAGCCGTGGCTGCTGCATAGAGCGCCTCAGAACTATTCATCCCAACACTTTCTGGAGTTTCTACAGTGCCTTTATAGTGAGATTCGAGTGTTGGTACTCCTCTGAAGAAAGACCATGTTTTATCATTAATATCCCAAAAACACATGCCTGCAATTGCACAGTAGTTATGATCTTTCAAGCCTGCTGTAACCGCGTATGCACCTGGCCCATCATCATCCTCATAATAACCTGCTCTGATTCTAATATTTAATTGGTCACTAGGATTGATATCAAAGAGAGCATTGAAAGCAAGACTCTTCTCATCTCCCATTCGTTGACCAGTAACATATGAATTCTCGTAATGACCTGCTTTATCTTTATAACTCATATTTAAGCGATAACCGGTGCTCGAACTTATTGGTCCCTCTATAAAAGCTGACATTGAAGCCTCGCTCTTTTCAGCATAATCTAATATCAAACCACCCTTGAATTCTTCTGACGGTGAGGCTGAAATAATATTGATTGCACCAGAATATGTGTTTCTACCAAAAACAGCAGATTGTGGACCTTTAACAATCTCAACTCGCTCTGCATTATTAACTGGTACTGTATGAATCCCTCCACTGACAAGAACGCCATCAATAAATACACTTCCTGTTCTAGCCAATGGGCTGATTGAATCAAAAGTAACACCACGAAAACGCGGCATTGCTTCAATCCTTGCGTTTTGATTATTGATCGCCTCAATAAAGAAACCAGGAGTTGCTTTTTGAATATCTAAAATTGAGACAAAAGCAGAATCTTTAATATCATCTGCGCTGATTGCTGTAACTGCTAATGGTGTCTCCATTATTGATTCATCTTTTTTTCTTGCCGTTACAGTGATTTCTTCAATAACCATTCCTTGGGCAAACAAAGCATTAGTAGTCATAGTGCTAGTAGCAATTAGTATTGCTGCTAAACAAAATGAGAGTTTATTTAAATTAAACATAAGCATCCCCGTCAATTAATAAAATTTGATTACAGAGTATTTTACAGAATTAGACAGGAGCCTGTCAATTTGACAGGTAGTTAAATGTTATTCAAAATAATAGAGATGAAGATTAAAAGCAGTCTATTTTTCTTTCTGATAATGCTATCTTATTCAGTTATGCCAAATGAACAGAATGAAACCCTAGTAAATCCGAATGGAACATATAAAACTGTGCCACTGGAAAAAGATTTTATTACCTTAAAAGTTGTCCAAACAGGAGTAAAATCTCTACAAGATTATGAAAGTCCAAAAATAGGTCTAGAAAGAAATCTTGAACACATGGTAGAAATGGCAGAGCTTGCATGTGCTAATGATTCAAAACCAGATATTCTGCTCTATCATGAATTCCCTCTTACCGGATATTCATCAGGAAGTCGTGCAGAAAAACTGAACTATACCATTCAAGTTCCTGGGCCTGAAACAGAAGCATTGGGTAAAGTTGCTAAAGATTGTGACTCCTATCTCGTTTTTGGTAGTTATGCCACCGACCCAGAATGGCCAGAACATATATTGAGCCTGAATACAGTGATTGGCAGAGATGGGGAAATTAAAAAAGTTTTCTGGAAACCTCGTAATATAAAACGCTTAGATAAAAACAAAGAAATAACGACTACAACAATTGAAGCTGTTCGTGACAGATACAGAGAAAAATATGGGATAGATGAAGAGTTCCCTGTTTTAAAAACTGAATTTGGCAATATTGCAGTCAGCACAGTCCAAGGTGATCCCTTTATATTCGCTGCGTATGCAATGAAAGGTGTGGAGATTATGCTAAGAACAGCAACGTTATTTTCTGAATCAGATGTTCTAGCTATGGCGTGGATAAATAATTTCTATAGTGCTATGTCCAATATCACTATTCCTCTAGGAACACCCTATAGTGATAGCGGAGGAAGATCTTTAATTGCCTCCCCTCAAGGAAAAATTATTGCTCAAGACCCAAGTACCCATGAAGAAGGGATTGTCACGGCAGAAATACCAATTGCACAATTTAGAAAGAACCGAACTATACCAAATTATGCCTTTGAAATGGTCCAAGAGATTTTTGATCAATATCAACAAGAAATTCCAATAAACCATCTTGATATGCCTGCTGATGATTTACCTCAAACAGGTGAGGAAATGAAGGATCTATTTGATGAAATTAGCCGTTATTTGAATCAAGGTTCAATGTCAGAACCTGTAACAAAAAATTAGTAAAGGAAACAATAATGAAATATAAATTATCGCTATTAACGTTCGGATTATTTCTTGCTATGCAACCAGTTGATACAGCAAGTGCCTTTGAATTAACACCTGGTGCTGGCTATCTAAAAGCCAGCAGAAAAGTTACCTGTTCGTTAGAAGATAATAAACCTATTGTTTATTGGTGGTACGGAAGAATGTATAGCAGAGTTCAAGGAGAAAAAGATCGGTTACTGTTTAGAGTTGAAGGAATGAATATTAGACAATGTGCCAGTATAGAAGACCCTAAAAGAGGCAAGGGCTTTAGAATGGTGAGTCGTGAACTCCTCTTCTACCAAGACCCAGAAACTGGAGAAATACTAGATCAATGGACTAATCCATGGACAGGAGAAACTGTTGATGTCCTTCATGTTGCCAATGATCCAGTCAATTGGGGCAATCAATATGAAATAGATAGAGATGGGAAGCCTTATAAAATGAATCTAAGCATCCATGGTGATGATTGGTGGGATACCTCAACTATTCCGTTATTTTATAAAAACCCATTGGCAGGAGATTTTCAAGATTATGTAGGTGGGATCTATCACGCAACTGAAATGTTTAACACCACTGGAAGTGTCTCTGATTTAATAGACGACAACAACGATACTGCTAAGGCCAACATTGGGTGGGAAAGAATCTCTTATTGGCTTCCCTGGATGAAAATGAGTGGGAGAGATGGCATTGTCTACTTTCATACTTTTGGGAAAAAACTCAACAGCTATGATGAATTACCAGAATCAATCAAAGCTGAGATAGACACCAATTACCCAATCTATAAAGAACCTCCGCCAACAAACGATGATAGGAAAAATGAAACCAGTTGGACTTATTTCAAAAAAATGCTTGGGAGCAATAAATGAATTCAGGCTCAAGAAAAAAAGATTTATCTAATGACATGGAGTTTTTAGCTGACTTTCAGCTTCTCCTGGGCAATATTTTTAGAATTAATGGAGCCTTGTTAGAGGTCTCTGAGAAGGTCTGTGGAAAAGATAAATTAATTACCGTGCCAATCTGGAGGGTAACCGCTGTTATCAGGCAACAACCTATGACTGTCTCTGCTATTGCCAGTTACCTAGGGCTCAAAAGACAGAGTGTTCAAGCAACAGTAAACCAAATGAAAAAGAAGGGGTTGGTGGCTCTAAAACAAAACCCACATCATAAGAAATCATTTCTCATAACCTTAACAAGCAAAGGTCATAAAACTCTTGAACGAATTTTTTCTTATCAAAAAGAATTGACTAAGATTTTTGTAAATGACATCGATGTTTCCATAACCGATTTAATCAAAACCACTGAATTCATTAGAGCTCTAAGAGAAAATTCAATTAAAAATATAGACATCTCAATACATTAGAATAAGGAAAACTATGAAAGCTTACATGATAGTAAGATGCGTCATACATGACAGAGAAAAGTTTGTTAACGGCTACGGAAAAGAGGCTGCTAAATTAGTTAAACAATTTGGAGGCAAATACTTAATTCGTGCACCAGGCGGAATCCCATTAGAAGGAATAGAGTCAACCAATAACTCCGTTGTAATTTCTGAATGGCCTAGCAAAGATAAAGCTTTAGAATTCTGGCATTCAGATGAGTATCAAACTGTAAAAAAATCAAGAGAAGGAATTGCTGATTGCAAGGTTATTGTTATTGAATCAGACAATATTACTTAAAGGAGTGATATGGCTAATACAATTGTTAAAAGAACCACTTTAATTGTTAGGGATATAAAGAAATCGGTTAACTGGTATCAAGAGGTTCTTGGAATGAATATTTATTATGACGATCAAGTCACATTGGGAGGTAAAGGCATGGCGGCTGGAGGAAAAGGAGATATAACCCACCTTATAATCCTTAAATGCGATGACCCAGTAATCGGCATGATCGGGCTTTTGCAATGGATTAATCCTGTCTGGCCAGCACCAGAAGAGGTTCCCAAAGAGGTCAGTTATGGACAACCTACGTTTGTTGTGGATACCGACAATCTAAACGAGGTCTTTGAAAAAGCAGTTGCCCTCGAAACGGCAATATTTAGTGAACCTCATGAGTGGTCTGTTAGAGGAGCAACAGGTGACATGATCAAGTTCTTAGGTATGTCTTTTTTTGATCCTGACGGCCATTTTTTTGAAGTCAATCAACGATTAAATTAAAAGGAAAATCAGATGCGATTTCAACGGGCAAACTATTTAGTAAGTAATAAAGATAGAGCTTTATTACTCTATAGAGACATTTTGGGTATGAATCTTGATTTTATGAAACAGTCTGAAGATGACTCCTATTCTTATGATGTATTTGAGATTGATAAGAGCATATCTATTGAATTTGCTCTTCTGAGTTATAAAGATCAGCCTAGAGTAATGGCTTTAACCATTTTAGGAGACGGAAATTTAGAACTAAACCCTCTGCCCAGAAGAGCAGCAATATGCATTGAGGTTGATGATGTGGATGACATTTTAGGAAAGTGCGAAAAAAATAATTTTCATTACTTCAAAGAAGAACATCTAGTTACCCATGACGGGAGAGAAGGAAGAGAAATCGGAATATTAGACGATGACGGAAACCTAACAGTAATTTATAAAATTGAGACAGAGTAATGGCTTCGCAAACAGTATTAAAAACAGATCACGCGTACAAAAAGCAATCGTACGCATGGTATATGGTGGCGTTGATGACCATAGCCTATATGTTTTCATTTATTGACAGATACATACTGGGTTTACTAATAGAACCCATAAAAGCTGATCTTGGGCTAACAGACACACAAATTGGGCTTCTTCTCGGTCCTGCGTTTGCTATTTTTTATGCCACCATGGGCCTGCCTTTAGGTTATTTAGCTGATCGGGTGAAACGAGTATCAATTGTGTCCATTGGGATTATGATTTGGTCACTAGCCACGGTTGCCTCAGGGTTTGCTCAAAAATTCAGCCATTTATTTATAGCTAGAATGACCGTAGGCATAGGTGAGGCGACACTTAGTCCGTGTGCTTTATCCATTATCAGTGATAGTTTTCCTGAAGAAAAAAGAGGGAGACCGATCGGGTTCTATACTATGGGGATGTCCCTAGGACCAGCTTTTGCTTATTTATCGGGTGCAGCTGTATTGATATGGACCAAATCAATGGACCTTATTCAATTACCCATAATTGGTGCATTATCACCGTGGCAATTAGCTTTTATTATAGTCGGTCTACCAGGCATCATTCTGGCGCTATTTGTTTATCTTTTAAAAGAGCCTAAACGACCAGAAACTCATAATCCAAGCAAAAATATTAATGAAGGAATCTCCACCGCGATGAATTATTTTTATAACCGTGGATGGGTCTTAGCTAGCTTCATATTGCCTGCATGCGTAATGACAATCATCGCCTATTCTCAAGCTTGGATACCTGCTATGTTTGAAAGAACATGGGGCATGGACCCATCACGATATGCCTTTATCAATGGTATTCTGATTCTCTGTTTAGGCCCACTGTCTAATAATGCTGCGGGATGGATGGCGGATTATTTAACCAATAAAGGTTATAAAGATGGAGGTCTTAGAATAGTTATTCTAGGCAGTGTAATTTTGATACCAACCGCTGTCTTAGCTCCGCTTTTACCAAACCCAACGCTTTGCTTTGTTGTGCTCGGTATTAATCTCATTGGTATTGCGTTTACTTCATCAAGTGCACTGATAGCACTGTTGAAAATAATACCGGCAGATTTGAAAGGCATCTCAGTGGCTTTTTACTTAATGTGCATTAGTATCTCAGGGCTGTTGCTTGGGCCAACGGCTGTGGGAATATTAAATGATTATGTTTTTGGCGTTGATGGTGTTAGGTATTCTATGAGCTTGGTGCCGTTAGTCTTTGGGGCACCAGTATTAATTATGATTCCCTTTATGAGAAAACATTACCTCAAAGAAATTGAGAAGATGTAGTTACTTGGAATTAATAAGATCAAGGAATTGATCTTTGTTTACATCTGATCCTGCTCTTTTGTCAACGTCTTCAATAATTTCCCTTGCGCTAGTGCTAGCAGTGGTTTTAAAAACGAATGGAAAAACGGCATGTATCAGAGCAGCGAATCCAGAAATAATCATTTTGAAGCCGTAATAAAATGCATTAGACATATGTTCACTGTAGCTTTCATTAACTGAATGGGGATGATGAGTAAACAAGTTAAGGATACGTTTCATTATCTATATAACTAAAAATAATATACTTATAATATTACGTATTATAGGTCTAAAAGTCCATTGTAAAAAATTGCGTGTACGTTTCTGGCTAACTGAGCAGATTAATCAGCTTGAGAATCTCTTCTGTCTTTTCCTGCATTAATTCTTTATCTGCTCTTGACTCTACATTGAGCCTCACGAGTGGTTCGGTGTTGGACATTCTTAAATTGAATCGCCAATCAGAAAATTCAAAGCTGTACCCATCAATGTCATCAATCATTGGATTAAACGGTAAGTAATGCTCCTTGATTTTTTCTAAGAGACCTTTCGGGTCTTTAACTTCAGTATTGATTTCCCCACTGACAGGAAAGCACTCGATGCGTTCGCTGACTAAATCAGTTAAGGTTTGACCTGAATTAGAAATGCTTTCCAATAGAAGAAGCCATGGAATCATACCGCTATCGCTGTAGTAAAAATCTCTAAAATAGTGATGACCGCTCATTTCTCCTCCATAGACGGCTTTATTTGCCCGCATTTTTTCCTTGATAAAGGAAT
>Ga0209228_1001321_pt1 | contig 12429 bp, 9 predicted proteins | sample METZYME_3_150m_FD_187547 | JGI IMG/M metagenome (GOLD analysis project Ga0209228, IMG submission 187547) | Marine microbial communities from oxygen minimum zone in mesopelagic equatorial Pacific - METZYME_3_150m (SPAdes) (version 2) | ecosystem: Environmental > Aquatic > Marine > Oceanic | place...
TCCTGATGTCGTTGAAACATTACGTACCCAAGGGCACAAGTCGACCGTTTGTTTAGTGACCTCTGCTTTCAGTTCTTATTCAGGTTGTCGCCAGTACCACGAGGACTTGAACAGAGCACGTTCACAAGTACAAGACGCGCCGGAGATACACAGGGTGAGGGTCTTTTGGAACCATCCGGATTTTTTGGGAACCGCCGCTGAACTATTAGCTGAAAGTCGCGACAAGGCGAATCTGTCGAAGCAGACACCGGTACTGCATACTGCTCACAGCCTGCCAGTATCGATGGCAGCAACATCTGACTACGAGAGCCAGCTCATCGAGGCTGCCCGCATCGTGCATGAACTTGCCGGTATGGAAGGGCCCCATGAAGTGGTGTACCAGAGCCGTAGTGGCCCGCCATCGGTTCCTTGGCTTGAACCGGACATAGGCAGCCGACTTCAGCAGCTAGCAGACGACGGGATAGCTGAGGTACTGGTTCACCCTCTTGGTTTCGTTGCCGATCACATGGAAGTTCTGTTTGATCTGGACACCCAAGCAGCAGGGGTGGCAGAAAAGTCGGGGATCAAGATGGTGCGAACTCCCACCGTAGGCACCCATCCGCGATTCGTTTCCATGATGGTTGACCTTGTAGAGGAAGCGGCGGGTTTGCGTGACGATCGGCCCACCTTGGGAGATGCGGGTCCTCGTCCCGACATCTGCTCTCTCGATTGTTGCCCGGCGCCTTCGCGTCCACCGCGTTGAATTAGCCAGCGGCTTTGAATCGGTCCGCTATCGGTCCAGATTCACCAGAAAGCCAGTGACTTCTGCATCGCAATTCGTAGGTGACTTGGGCGGTAGAACCATCATCGATGAGGACAACATCTCCGTCATATACCTGGACCCCATCGTGAAGCCGAGCATTATGGGTGGCTGCTTGGCCACACCAGCATTTGGCTTGCACTTGAAGTTCCATCCGTTCATCAGCGATCTCAAGTAGTCGCGCTGAGCCGGGAAACAACTTTCCTCGGAAGTCTGTTAACAATCCAAACGCATAGACGTCAACGTCGAGTTCGTCGACGACTCGAGCCAACTGTTCGACTTGAGGATCTGTGTAAAACTGTGCCTCATCGCACACCAAGTAGTCCAACGCTCCATGCGCGGCTTGGTGGTTGTTGGCGAGCGCCACGAAATCAAGATCTGGGTGAACTTCAACGGCTGGAGTCGACACCCCTAACGCACTCGACACATGCGCCCCAGCACGGTCGTGCATGCTGCATAACAGTCCAGTGCTGGTCGCGGAGAGATTGTGATGGATCTGCAACGCTAACGTCGACTTGCCTGACGACATGGTTCCAAAGGAGAATCTGAGGCGTCCCATGGTCAACAAATTACACAGATGTGATACGTCATGAGGACACTTACCCGCAACCGCTCGTGCTGCCACAGGATCGACAGCTGTAGCACGTACCTGCTCGAACCATCTGGTCACCACAGGTAGAGCACAAAGGAGCGTCACTCAGAGTCCCAGAATCAGAGGACGGCGGATCCGGGATCAGTTCAGCCCCAATCGATGTTTCTACAGTGGCTTCTTCTAAACCGGGAAGGTGTTGCTCTATTCGCTCTTCACTGGACAAAATGCCGAGTTGTTGCCGGTCCCCGGTTGACAAATACTCCAACGCTAAGCGACGGAAAATGTAGTCAACCAGACTGCTCGCTATACGCAACTCAGGGTCGTCGGTAATCCCGGCGGGTTCAAATCGGACATTCGTGAACGCCTCTACATAGGACCGCAATGGAACCCCGTACTGAAGCCCGTGGCTTACTGAAATCGCAAATGCATCCATAATGCCGGCAAGCGTTGAACCTTGTTTCGCCACGGTTAAGAAGAGTTCTCCTGGTCGCCCGTCGTCGTATTCTCCGACTGTCATGTAGCCATGACAGTCGGCAACTCGAAACGAAAAGGTTTTTGAACGGCGAGTACGCGGAAGTTTTTCTCGTTCTGGTATCGATTGCGCTTCAACAATCGCAGCATTTACAGCTTCACCGATGAGATTTTCATCGTCTCGCACTGTCGACAAGGGCTGCCCGACCTTGCAGTTGTCTCGGTAAATCGCAACCGCCTTCAAACCAAGTTTCCAGGCCAGTAGATGTAAGTCCTCAACTTCTTCGACAGTCGCAGTTTCCGGCAAGTTAACCGTTTTCGATATGGCCCCTGACACAAAGGGTTGCGCTGCGGCCATCATGCGCAGGTGACCCTCATGATGTATGACGTTGTGCCCCATTGAACATGCAAATACTGGCAGGTCTGCTTCTTGCAGATGCGGAGCATCAGTACTACTGCCACCACTAAGTAGATGAGCTTCAATGTCGACGATCTGTTCGGCGTCATATCCGAGCCTGTGAAGTGCCCTACCAACTGTCTGGTTAACAATTGTTAGGTCTCCCCCACCGACCAGTTTCTTGAATTTAATGAGTCCCAGATCAGGTTCGATTCCTGTGGTGTCACAATCCATCATGAACGAGATAGTTCCTGTGGGAGCTATCACAGTCGCCTGAGAGTTTCTGATGCCATGTTGTTGGCATCCCGTTACGGCGTCATCCCACGAACTGTGCGCAGCGTCCATCAGATCCCGTGGTGCCGACTGCGGGACAGATACAAGTGCTTCTTGGTGGCGACGTAAGACCTGTTGCATCGGTTCACTGTTGGAGGCATACCCGGAGAAAGCGCCGACGCGTCGGGCAAGATCAACTGAGGTCGAATAGGCCTGCCCGCTCATCAAAGCTGTGACAGCTCCGGCCCAAGCTCGCGCGTCTTCAGAATCGTATGGAAGGCCTAACGCCATCAACATGGCACCAAGGTTCGTGTAGCCGAGTCCGAGTTGACGAAAATCTCGTGATGTTTCACCTATTGCTTCAGTTGGGTAGTCAGCGTTTCCGACCAGGATGTCCTGGGCGGTGAACACAACTCGAACTGCGTGACAGAAGCCTTCAAGGTCGAATCGGTCATTCTCGTCGGCTTCAAGAAATTTCAATAGGTTGAGACTTGCGAGATTGCACGCAGAGTTATCGAGGTGGAGATATTCGCTACATGGGTTGGAGGCGTTAATCGGTCCGGTATTTGCTGCTGTGTGCCACTGGTTGATAGTGCTGCTGAACTGAAGTCCTGGGTCGGCGCATTCCCATGCTGCTTCAGCTATCTGGTGAAACAGTGCTCGAGCCGAGCAGCGGCTGATCACGGACCCATCAATTCGTGCGGTCAGTTCCCACGTTTGATCTTGTTCGACTGCTTTCATGAACTCGTCGCTGAGTCGAACCGAATTGTTCGCGTTTTGGTATTGGACTGAGTGAACATCGGCTCCGTCGAGGTCCATGTCGAATCCGGCGTCTCGCAGCACTCTCGCTTTGCGTTCCTCAAGTGCTTTGCACCAAATGAACTGTTCGACGTCGGGGTGATCGACGTCCAGCAACACCATCTTTGCTGCGCGACGGGTTTTGCCACCGCTTTTGATCGTTCCAGCTGAAGCGTCGGCTCCTCGCATAAAGCTGACTGGGCCACTTGCTTCACCTCCGCCGCGGAGAGCTTCCGCTGAGCCTCGGATGCGTGACAAGTTCACTCCTGCCCCAGATCCGCCTTTAAAGATGCGGCCTTCTTCTGCGTACCAGTTGAGGATTGAATCCATGTCGTCGTCGACGGAGAGAATGAAACATGCCGACGCCTGCTGTGGAACACCTTTGACCCCTATGTTGAACCAAACTGGACTGTTGAAGGCGCAGCGTTGGTGCAGCAGTAACCACGCCAGTTCTGATTCAAAGGTTTCGGCTTCTTCGGCATCGACGAAGTAGTCGTCGTTTTCGCCCCATGTTCGAATCGTTGACGTAACCCGTCGAATGACTTGCCGCAGGGACGCTTCTCTATCGGGGGCGCCGAGTGCGCCGCGAAAATATTTTTGGGCAACGATATTTGATGCAGTGGCGCTCCAGTCCACCGGGAATTCGATATCTAACTGTTCGAAACTCACCGAACCGTCAAGGAAATTGGTCAGCTTTGCGTCGCGGCGTTCCCATTCCACGGTCTGATACGGGTCAACTCCGTCGTCGGTGAAATGTCGTTCGAGCTTGTTCGGAGATACCGATGCCGGTTGGTCAGAAGTGATCGTCATCGTTTTCTCCGAAAGCGCTGAATAATTGGTTGGAAGTTTGCGGCGGGCTGGAGACCAACCGAGTGGGTGTCGTTCCACTTCGTCCTGACCTCGAAGCTCGGAACCACATTGTGGATGCAAACAGAAAACCCGGTAAGAGTTTCCCGTTTGACCATCGCACTCCGTCCGCTAGTTGGTCGCCCAACCCGCCGCATCCACAAATGTAGGAACTTTCGCTTGTGGATCGATAGGGGGAAAACAAAATACTTCTGTGGGTGAGTTGGGGATTTCTTCGGGTAGTTCTACACATGGCAGCACACCGACACTCGGCGTGGTCGGCCAACATCGGTGACCCTGGCTCCATCAAAATTGTGGAAGGGTCAGTTCTTGAGTCTCTTAAGCCTGTGAACTGGGAAAACGCGAAGGTTCCCATGCCGCGACCAGCTGACGAGCGGCGCTGGCTGGTTGATCTATCTGCCATAACAAGCCCACTGATGAGGTGCGGGCCTGTGGAGAACCACTGATTGTGGTGACAGGGCTCTTTGGGCCGATTTCGGCATATGTGTCCCCCTAGGACACTTGTCCGTGTCAACATCAAGGAGTGCACCGGCTGTTCCCTCCTCCTGTTCTCGAAATCGACCTGGACGACATTTATCGCGACGAAAGGCCACTTGTGGCCGGCCGGCCATGGCTGATGATCAACATGATTTCGACCGTTGACGGGGTCACCGAAGTCGAGGGTGTTTCCGGTCCGCTTGGTAGCCCTGGCGACAAAGATGTCTTCAGCGCGGTAAGAGCCCTGCCTGACATCATTTTGGTCGGCAGCACCACAGCAGTGGCCGAACGCTACAACCCGCCCTCTACCAGCGTCAGCACGAAGGCAAGGCGTCTCACCAACGGAGCGTGGCCGGTCGCTCGTATAGCCGTGGTGAGCGCGCAACTTGAGTTCGACCTCACGTTGCCGATGTTTAGTCGACCTTCTCAACGCCCCATCGTTGCGACTACGAACAACGCTGATCCGAGCAAACTGGAACGAGTGGCTGACGTGGCAGATGTGATTCAATGCGGAGTCGACTCCGTCAATCTGACCGACGCACTTCACGAAATGAGCAGTCTTGGTGCTCAAAGAGTGCTGTGTGAGGGTGGACCCTCCCTGAACGGGGCGCTCTTCGACGAGGGTTTGGTTGATGAGGTTTTTGTGACTGTCGCACCCCTTGTCGGGGGCGGCGAATCTCGCGGTATAGCCCGAGGGGCCAATGTTCCCCGGATCCAAGAGCTCGAATTGCGGCACGTGTTGGCTGAGGATCATTTCCTATTCCTCAGATACACCAGACCGGCTTAAACCGGAACGGCACAATAATTACCTAGCTCCAGAATCATGGGAGCAGCAATGCCTGTCCCGCGATAAGGGAGTGGCCATTGTTGATCTTCGCTATTCGATCAACCAAGGGTCGAAGATCTCCAGTTGGTTGAAGCTGCCGGGCGATAGACCATAGAGTGTCGCCCGGTTTCACGATCACTATTTGACCTGCAGGCAACGTTTCTCCAGCCGCTGTTTCGAACAGTGTTTGGGTAGCCGACGGCTGCTCTGTTGCTGGTGAACCTGACACCGCACTCACCATAAGCCACACCGCGCCGAGTAAAAGAGTTAGGCAAGTTAGTCGACGACGCCAGTACGTTGCTGATGAGGATCGATTGGCCATCATCTCGATATCGGGCATCAGATGTTGGGGCACTCCGCTAACTAGCTGCAACTGAGGACCCTGACGGTCATCTATGTAGTCCGCGTCGAATTCTTCTAGTTCTGCCCTAAGTACTGCAACCATCTTATTTCCTTAAACTTCTTGCCTCTTGTGGCCTATCGGCCAGCGATTAAATTATGTAACCGGGGTGTGACACCCAGTTGTGGTCCGCAAGAACAGTCCTACGAACACTTGTTCGACTAAACCAGAACATTTGTTCGACGTCAAGTAAAAATCGAACACATGTTTGCCTGTGGGGAAACCTGCTGGTACCGTCTGAACGAACAGACGTTCGTAACCCAGAAGGAACCACGACATGGCTGACCACACCATTACTGATCGCCAACGAGCCATTCTTGAATTCATTGAGACAACAATGCGCGACCGCGGGTATCCCCCAGCTGTCCGCGAAATAGGTGCAGCCGTCGGGTTGAACTCTCCAAGCACCGTTCATTCCCATCTGGCGCAATTAGAGGCCGCTGGTTACTTACGTCGCGACCCGACAAAACCCCGTGCTATCGAGGTGCGGTTCGATGCGTCATCGGGTGCTATTGCTGAGCGGCGACCAACTCGTCACGTGCCGTTAATAGGTGAAGTGGCTGCAGGTACCGACGTTCTGGCCCAAGAAAACGTTGAAGAGTTAGTACCGGTTCCAGAAGACTTCACCGGCGGTGGCGAACTCTTCATGCTTAAAGTTCGCGGTGACTCGATGATCGAAGCCGGGATCCTCGATGGTGACTTCGTGGTTGTCAGCCGTCAGAACACTGCGACAAATGGAGACATTGTGGTAGCTGGAATCCCTGGGGACGAAGGAACGGTCAAGACATTCACCAAGAAGGGTGATGTAGTCACTTTGCTACCAGCTAATTCGACTCTTGAACCAATGGTGTTCTCGGCCGCAGAAGTTGCGATATTCGGTCGTGTCGTAACAGTTATGCGTCGCCTGTAAAGCCCAACCGCTACCTAAGTCCCTCAAAGTTCGGGCGATGAGCTCAGACTTGTGATGGACTGCAGTTGTGTTCACACCAGCTCCTAATCCACCAGCCGACCTTGACCAATCGGAAAGCGTTTGGGTTCCAGTCCGTTCAGGCACAGTATTTGTCGAACCTGGTGCCGGACTGGTCCGAAGCGATGCCGCTCCGATAGAAGCGCCTCACCTTTTCTTGGGCATTTTGGATGGCGCTGCGGTCTATGCCATTGATCTTCACGACACTTCTGATGAAGCTGACCTCGAACCGGTCCATCTAAGGAAGCTATTCGGCAGAATTCCCGACGAAGAATGGGTAGTGGCTGGACGTGCCGAACAAATAGTCAACTATGAACGAACACATGTTTATTGCGGACGTTGCGCAACGCCTACTGAAACAAACCCACACGACCGAGGCAAAGTGTGCCCGAACTGCAAACACATGGCGTTCCCCCGACTCAGTCCGGCCATGATCGTGCTTGTAGAGAAAGGTGATCAGGCCCTGCTTGCTTGGGGCCGTCAATTCCCAGGACGTTTCTTCAGCACTCTGGCAGGCTTCGTTGAGCCCGGAGAAAGTCTCGAACAAGCAGTCGAGCGAGAAGTGATGGAAGAGGTAAGTCTGAAGGTTGCTGAAATCCGTTATTTCGGAAGCCAACCCTGGCCTTTCCCTCATTCCCTGATGTGTGGTTTTCACTGCACCTATGAGTCAGGTGAAATCGCTATCCAGGAGGAAGAGATCGTTGAAGCCGGATGGTTCGACGCAACGGACCTCCCACCATGCCCAGTCGGAGGAATGTCAATTGCAGGTTGGCTTATCCAGGATTGGTTGCAACGCCAAGGTGTCAACTAGGCACTGTTCTCCCGTAAACGAACTAAGCCCTGCTGCGCGACAGTTGCTACCAGTTCACCGTGAGCAGTGAAAACATCTCCAGTGGCCAACCCTCTCGTGCCCTTTATCTGATGTGGGGCGAGGTCGAACAGAAGCCATTCGTCGGCTCGAACGGCTCTATGGAACCAAACCGCGTGGTCAAGTGAAGCAGCCATGTAGACGTCATCCCAGGTCATGTCTTCTGACTGGTCTGCGACGAGCGCCTGGGCTGGATGGGCGCTAACGACCGCATCCATTGGATTGGTGTCAGATAAATACGCCAACGCCGCGAAGTGTTCATCGGTGCTGTCACCCAAAGGAGCCGTAAATCGTGCCCAGACGCGGTGGCGGGCCGGGTCAGTTGACTCATGCTCCAACCGGGCATCGATGCCTATCCCCCACTCGATCTTTTCTGACTCATCAGGCGGTTTGAGGTCAGTCGGAATAGCTGATGTAGACACGTCTGGTCCGTCTTCATCGCGTTGAAACGAGCAGGACAGATTCAAGATTGCCCCGCCGCTTTGCCTGGCTACCACCCTTCTAGTTGTGAAACTCCGGCCATTTCTCAGTCTGTCAACCTCGTAACGAACTGGTTCGTTCGGGTCGCCACCCAAAATGAAATAGGCGTGAAGGGAATGAACATGATGTCCTTCAGTGTCAACAGTTCGCATAGCTGCACAAAGCGATTGGGCAATGACAAGGCCGCCGTAGATTCGGCCCCATTCGTACGCTGGGCTTTCTCCCACAAATGCGTCAGCCCCATGGGGCTCAAGAGAAAGAATCTTGGAAGCGTCGCTCATGTACGGTGCCAGACCACTCCGGCGGGCGTGTCTTCGAGTACGACTCCAGCGTCGGCGAGTTGATCTCTAATTTGGTCGGCCGTGGCGAAATCCTTCCCGCCCCGAGCTTCTTTGCGCTGTTCGATCAGCCTTTCTATCTCAGCGTCGTCTATCCCTGAAACAGTCGTCTGATCTGCTGCCCCGATCTCAATTCCAAGAACGGAGAACAGCATGAGTGCAGTGCGTGCCTGAAGACCGGCAGTGGTTAAATCTCCGTCATCTAGGGCACTGTTGGCTCCGCGGACAAGGCTGAACGTGTGATCCAAAGCGATTGGGGTTCCGAAATCGTCTTCCATTGCCGCGTTGAACGCTGCTACTGCTGATGAGTCCGTTTCGTCATCCGTTAAATCAATGTCGGCGGCAGCCATTCGCCGTCGAAAAGCATCTAGTCGGTCGATCGCTGTCGATGCTGCCATCAGTGCTTCTCGTCCCATTTCCATGGCCCGCCGGTAATGGGTCTGCATTGCGAGTAACCGCAGCGCTCTTGGTCCTGCGGTGTCAATTGCTTCGGCCAAGTTGGTGAAATTGCCCAACGATTTGGACATTTTTTCTCCGGCTACGTTGACCATTGCGCTGTGCACCCAATACCGAGCAAATGGTTCTCCGGTAGCGGTGACTTGGGCCCATTCGTTTTGGTGGTGTGGGAAACAAAGGTCGTCGCCTCCTCCGTGAATATCGAATCCTGGGCCCAACGCACTTAATGACATGGCTACACATTCGGTGTGCCAACCCGGACGCCCTGAACCCCATGGCGTATCCCATGATGGTTCTCCTGCTTTCGCTGATTTCCATAATGCGAAATCAAGTGGCGATCTTTTCTCGGCGTCCACATCTACTCTTTGGCCGGCATCTTCGAGGAGCTGGTCTAAATCTCGACCGGCGAGACGGCCATAGTCGCTTAAACCCTCAACCGAAAAGTAAACACCCTTGTTCGGAACGACATAGGCAGCTTCTAGCTCTACAAGCTCGGCGATAATGCCGATCATCCCCTCGATGAATTGAGTGGCATGTGGGCGTGACTCCGCGGCGAGGACGTCGAGCCGCTCCATCTGTTCGTCGTAGGCCTTGGTGAATTCAGCAGCAACTTCGGGTTCTGTCCTGCCTTCACTTTCGGCACGATTGATGATCTTGTCGTCGATGTCGGTGACATTCGACGCGACCGTGACGTTCCATCCTGTCCACTCAAGGTACCTACGAATCACGTCGTAGGTCAGAGCAGTTCGCCCGTGACCCAAATGGGGGACGTCATATACCGTTGGCCCGCACACGTACATGGCGACTTCACCCTCGGTTCGAGGGACGAATGGCACCTTTTGGCGCTCCATGGTGTCGTAAATTTGAAGGCTCACGTCGATGTCTATACCTAAACCCGTCTCAGCTTTTGGGTGGCAAAGTTGCTAATTCGCAGGGTACCGCTACCCCTTCTATCAACAGTGCGTCATTAAAAAGATCGTTGCTCATCTACCAACAACATCTGGGCGGATTACTTCCAGCGAGGCGTGTTATTTGTGACTTCATGGACCAGACTGACGCTGTGTCCGTGTTCCTATATCGCTTAGGTCGCGCCTGTGTTCGTCATCGCTGGCGGACGATTGGGGCGTGGCTTATCTCGTCGGTTGCCTTAATCGGCTTGAACAGCGCCATTGGTGGAGAAATGACCAACGGTTTCGTTGTTCCTGGTCTCGATAGTCAAGAGGCCTATGACCTTTTGGCAGATCGGTTTCCAGCAGAAGGTGGCATCAACGCTCAAGTAGTGGTCGAAGCACCAACAGGGTCCTTGTTGAGTGACTCACCGCAACGTAAAGCAGTTGAGGAACTGAGTGCAGCCCTCGCTGGCATTGACGGAGTCGAAGTCGTCGTGCCTCCCATGGCTGGTCAAACAATTAGTTCGTCGGGAACCATTGGCTTATTTCGTGTTGCGTACCACCCCGACTTCATCCCGTCTCTCGCAATGTTAGAGACCTTAGAAGAGACCGGTCGTAACTCCATCGGGTCCGACGCTGCCGTCCGGATCGAATTTGGTGGTGATCTCTATAACGCTGTTGAGCAACCAGAAACCGGGCTAGGAGAAATGCTTGGCCTGATTTCGGCGGTGGTAATTCTCTTATTGGCCTTCGGCAGCATCGTCGCTATGGGCTTACCGATCGGGTTGGCGCTGTTCGGTTTAGCGCTCGGTATTGGCGGAATCATTGGGCTGGTGGCCATCGGGATGGACGTTCCCGAGTGGACACCCAACATGGCCTCAATGATCGGCCTCGGGGTCGGCATTGATTACGCGCTGTTCATTGTGACCAGATTTCGTGAAGGTTTAGCTGATGGCCTGACTGTCGAAGATGCAGCCGGAAGAGCGAACGCGACCGCTGGGCTCTCAGTCATATTCGCCGGGGGGACCGTAGTCATAGCAATTCTGGGTCTTGCTATGGCTGGGCTACCTTTTATGACTGCTGCCGCGGTCGCGGTCTCAATCGTCGTTGCCCTCATGGTTCTCGCATCCCTAACGATTCTGCCTGCCCTACTCGGTTGGGCGGGACATCGCGTCAACTCGAAACGAACCCGTTCAAATCCAACAGTTCAACACGTCGGTGCTACCGGGCGTTGGCAACGTTGGGGCGATCATGTCTCCAAACATGCCTGGCCGTACATGCTGTCGACCCTGGTTCTACTGGTGGCACTAGCAGCTCCAGTACTTGACCTAAAACTTGGTTTCCCCGACCAAGGCAACATGCCAGAAGAACGCACTTCGCGACAAGCCTACGATCTGCTCGCTGAAGGTTTCGGGCCCGGCTTCAGCGGACCTCTGTTGGTAGCGGTGGACACGTCAAACGTAACCACCCAAGAAATCATGTCGCTAGCTGTCGCGCTCCAAAACGATGCCGGGGTGGCGTTCGTTCAAGCCCCAGACCAAAGCCCGGTCGGTGAAGCGGCGACGATTCTTGTGTTCCCAACTACAGCACCACAAGACCCCGAAACTGTTGAGTTGCTAAACCGGATTAGAGGTCCAATATTCGATTCGGTTCTTAGCGATGGGGTCAAGGCGCATGTGGGCGGTTCAACTGCTTCGTTTGCTGATGTCTCTGACCGCGTGCAAAGTCGGTTACCTATCTTTATTGCCGGGGTCATCGCCCTCAGCTTCGTGTTACTGATGCTGGTATTTAGGTCAATCTTGGTCCCCATAAAGGCTGCGCTCCTCAACTTGTTATCCATCGGCTCCGCGTATGGCGTCCTAGTCATGGTGTTCCAGTGGGGGTGGGGTCGCAGTCTCATCGGGCTAGAAGAAGCAGTACCGATTGTGTCTTTCATACCGATGTTCATGTTCGCTGTCCTTTTCGGTCTCTCCATGGACTACGAAGTTTTCTTACTCAGCCGGGTTAAAGAGGAGTATTTACTCAGTGGAGACAATTCACAAAGTGTGATCTCCGGGATCTCTAACACCGCGCGAGTGATTACATCCGCAGCGCTCATCATGATCTCTGTATTTCTCGGGTTCGTAGCCAACCCTGATCCAATTATGAAGATGATGGGGCTCGGATTAGCGACCGCAATATTTGTTGACGCAACAATTGTTCGCGTTGTTCTGGTCCCTGCATCTATGAAGCTCTTGGGAGATGCAAACTGGTGGTTTCCTAAGAGACTCGCTTGGTTACCTCGTCTTGATATTGAAGGTGAACAGCGCCTTCCGGCTCGCGAATATAACTCAGCCGGCCAGACCACTGATTGACCAGATCAGCCCGTTATGTGTGGCATGGAGAACTAAGGCGGCCCACCACCCATAGCGGACCCTTGCAATGGTGAACATGAGTCCCAACCAGATTTGTGGACTCACCACTAATGGCGCCACGAGTAGCGCAAAGATTGACCACTGGACGTCGAAGTTTACGATGTGGATTAATCCGA
>Ga0209228_1001322_pt1 | contig 12428 bp, 4 predicted proteins | sample METZYME_3_150m_FD_187547 | JGI IMG/M metagenome (GOLD analysis project Ga0209228, IMG submission 187547) | Marine microbial communities from oxygen minimum zone in mesopelagic equatorial Pacific - METZYME_3_150m (SPAdes) (version 2) | ecosystem: Environmental > Aquatic > Marine > Oceanic | place...
TTTACGTATCCCGTTTTAATTACCCGTATATCATTTCTATTTGCATAGGAAAAAGCACTATCTAATTGGGATTCATAGTTTTGTATTTGACCTCCAGTTTCATGATGACCAATGATTCGGATGTTTTTCTTCCAGGCATATTCTGTAATTTCTTCCGTATCAAAGTCTGGATGACTGTGATAAAAGTCAAATGCTTCTCCATCACCAGAACAGCACCAGTTGACATCCCATCCAGTATTCCATCCTTCAACTAAAACACCCTTAAATCCGTGTTTTGAACCGAAATCAATATACTCCTTCACTTTTTCTGTTTTCGCTCCATGATGGGCACCTGATCCCCATGTAGATTGGTTTGTACCAATCATTTCCCACCAAATACCAATGTACTTTCCTGGTTCAATCCAATCAGTATTGGTTAATTGGTTGGGTTCGTTCAGGTTTAATGTGAGGGTAGACATCGCAAGTTCTGCCGGGTTATTTCCAACGATAATGGTTCTCCAGGGTGATTGAAATGGTACTTTTGTATATACCTTGGTACCATCTGACCAGGGGATAAGGTCACATTCCATCTTACTTGTACCAGTGGCTTGTAGAGTCATACTGGAATAGTTGGTAAGATTTGCTTCATGTATGGCAATACAGATTCCATCGTCTCGTTGTACCGTGAAAGGAGTATGAACTGCATCCGGACCTAACCGGGGACCAGTTAAATTTTCTACTAACTTTGAATAGGTATCACGAGATATATCACTAATGAGAGTATTGGCATACAAAAATTCAAATCGACGGTATGCATAAGCAGGGATCCACCAGGATTGCGAATCTTCTGAAAAATTAAACTCGGTTAGTTCATCCAAAATTTTGAATTCATTCAGCTCTTTTTGATCAGGGATTTCATACCGAAATCCCAAGCCATCATTAAATAAACGAAAACGAATTTTCATCTGCATGTGATTGGTTTTTGATGATAAATGGATCGATAACTCATTATGATGGTCCATTATATGTTTTTGCTCTCCCCAGACTTGTATCCACGTATCATTATTTCTAGAACGTGTTATCTTTTTCACATCTAAATCTTCAGCTAATTCAAATTGATCAGTCAAAAGTCCTAATCGGGATTTTTCAATCAAAAACTGATTATTTTTCTTTAGCGAATAAGAAATATTTTGTTGATCTGAATGGAAAATGAATGATAGTGATTCATCTGGAGATAAGAGATAATGATCTCTGTTTAAATCAGTATAGACACAAGATATAGATAATAGTAGGAACGCGCAAAGCAATGAATACTGAAATACCTTCATAAATTTCCTATAGTTGATTAAAAAAATAGTAATTAATAGAATATAAAAAGGGGTTCAAAAATGAACCCCTTTTTATATCATAGATTCGGTTGCTTATTTAACCAGAGTCATTTTCTTAATTTGCCTGAATTGGTTCCCTGCTTCAAGCTCATAGAAATATAGACCACTTGGTAAAGTTTTACCGCTGTGATCCTTTCCATTCCATTGAACATTATATATGCCAGGATTTAACTGCCCTTTAGTCACATTAGCAACTAGCTGACCCATAACATTATAGATGTTGACCTCCACATCCAATTGCGTGGGGATACTAAAAGAGATATTGGTTGTAGGGTTGAACGGGTTAGGATAATTATTAGCCAGAGAGAATTCTGTAGGTAAAATATCGTTAACCAATGACAACGCTATACAAATTGAACTGGGGTCGTAGTCTTCAAGAGGGAGCGGTGGATCTTTTTGCCAATCGTCAACTGGGAAATTATAATCTCCCCAGGCACAGTTATTAGTAGAATCAGAATGATGATACCTGGCACGGAACCGACCGAAACCAAAACCGCCGCCTTCACTTATTGTAACGCTTCCAGAAACATCATAGAATTCCCAATGGTAGATCATATGCCATGGCACTGGTCCAACAACATTAAAAGTTGCTGAATAGGACGTATCACCATTATCTGTCGCTGCGAACTTTTGACCATCTGCAAAGCCTTGTAGGTAATTCAACCATTTATCCTCAAGCTTTACGAATACGCTATCTTCAGCAGCATTAAAACCATCTGCACTTGCACCAGCCATATCTACTGTAAGCGTAAGTGAAATTTCTTGTCCAGCGGGAACTACTGCACCTGCTGGGAGATCATAATATCCGGCCATAGGTAATTCTAGTAATCCTGTACCATCATCTTCACCTATTACGAATGTACGATTCGCGCCACCGAATTGTGGTGAATCTTCCCAGCCCATATCACTCCACATTGCACCATATGTTGTTTCAAGGTGCGTTACAGATGCAGCGCTATGCTGAATAAAATATTTGTATTCATTTTCACGATCGGGTAAATCAGTTAACGTTACGGCTAAACTAAAGATATTTGTTCCCGGCGTTCTGGTTAATTCACAATCAGCTGGATTATCACAGTTCCAGCCATTAAACCCACCACGGATTTGCATTGTATCACCTCGGGAAACGCTAAAAATTGGCATACCTGTAGCATTTGTTTCATCGAGCCATTCTGTCATATCCACAGAAAAAACAACTGACTTTGTTACCGGCTGCACATTTGATGGTGGAGTATTATCCCAGTATACGAAAGCTAATGTTGTATCTTGATTTACTGTAGTGACCCTATTGTCATTGGTTTCCCAGCCATCACTACCTTTTAAGAATTTATGTTGAATGGAAGTGCCCGCAGCAAATGAATATTGGCCAGACCAAAATATGCTATCCCCTTCATTAGTCAAGGGTTCCGCAGACCAACCATTCATTGTACCGGCTATATGCATGGTTTCACCTGCATATGCTACAATTCCAGCAGTATTAACTCTAAACCAGACATCCACACTATCTGTTGGTGTGTAGGGCGCGGTTGTTCCGCTTTCCCAATAATCTTGATCTAAACTAACATCTGCGGTTGCTCCTGCAAGTGTCAGCGCACGATTATCTGTTGATTCCCAGTTTACATTTTCCAATAGATCAAGCATGACATATTTATATTCATAGTTGCCCATAGCCAAAGGTGTAGTGGTTGTATATGTCCAGTAATCTCCTCCAACATTTGTCATCGCCCAATCAACTCCTGCCCAGCCATTCAAACTACCACGTATTACAATAGTATTTGCTGAATCAGTAAATCCAGGTGCAGTAGATGTGTTCAGGTTAAATGTAACATTGACCGGTGCAACATCAGTCGGTGGTACATTATTAAAATATACAAAAGCTAAGGTTGTATCAGAAGAAACAGTGGCCGTTCTATTAGAAATACCTTCCCAGCCACCTACGCCATTCTGGAATTTAAATTCCAAGCTTGTATTGGCAGCGAATGCGTAATGTCCTGACCAGAATGTCAATGTAGTATCCTCAGCGGTTAATGGTTCACCCGTCCAACCATTCATGGTACCAGCTATCAAGATGGTACTGTCGGCATAATCGGAAATACCTGCCGTACTAATTCTAAACCAGACATCAACACTATCTGTTGGCGTGTAGGGGGGCGTTGTTCCGCTTTCCCAATAGTCTTGCGCTAAATCAGTTGTGCCGGAAACTGTCAGCGCACGATTAGCTGTTGATTCCCAATTGTCTCCAGTGGCATCAACCATGACATACTTATATTCATAACTTCCATCGGCTACTGTATCCGAAGAAGTATATGTCCAGTAATCTCCTCCAACATTTGTCATCGCCCAACCATTGCCAGCCCAGCCATTCATACTGCCGCGAATAACAAGAGTGTGTGAAGAGTCAGTAAAACCGGGGGCTGTTGATGTGTTTAGTTTGAAAGTAACAGTAGACCTAGCTTGTCCAAAAAGTAATGTGGAAATTCCAATTGACACTATTATAACGAGTCTTTTCATTTTGATCCTCCTTTAATAATTAAATAAAATAGCCGCGTATTTTAATGAAATTTGTGATAAATACAAATTTGTTTCAATAAGATATATGGATACTGAATTGGTGTAAAGCACCAAGATGGGATAAGGTCTCGATACTATAGTTTATATGTATGGCCTTATTGAAAATATCAGGCATATTGATTCCCCAACCCAAAGAGAATTCCTTCTCTCGATCATTCAAAAATAGTGAATTAGATCCTGCACGCAACACAAACATTTCTTGAAAAAATCCACATTCAATACCAGCATTCAAGAACATTGTATTATCATTGGGACTATTCACATCAAAAGCCCATGTTAATCTGCCCAAAGACCCTAAAAGAATATCATCAGAAATCCCTACTCTCAAGATAAGGGGGAGGTCAAAATGATCAGTGGACAAAAATCCTGTAACGCTTTCGTTGTTTCCTTCAATAGTTTCATCCACATCCACTGGGACAAGGAGATCATCCCCACTCATATTCATCTTTGGGCCAAAATTGCTAATACTCGTTCCCAACTTGAATCCATAAGGAGTTAAGAACAAAGTACCTATATCAAGCGCTATACCGCTGGCGCGATTATTGGCGATTATTTCTTGGATGTATTTTCCATTGAAGCCAACAGAAAACCTATCTGTAAGGTTTAGTGCATAAGTAATGCCAAAAGCATAATTTGCTGCAGAAAATGTTTCTCCTGTATTTTCGTTCCCATAGCGGGTCACTTCCATGTCGTCCATAGAAACTGAAGTAATATTTAAACCTAAGAAGTGGTTATTACGCAGCGGTAAGGAAAGACCAAAATAATCAAAAGATATATCTGCAATCCAATTTGAGTGGTTAAAATAAATTTCGCTTGTTTTGTAAAAACTCAATCCTGCTGGATTCCAGTACATTGCAGTGGCATCGTTCGCAATTGATGTAAATGCGCCTCCCATCCCAACTGCTTTCGACCCCACATTAATATGCAAAAACTTGGCCGCCGTCGTACCCGTTTTATCAACCGCAAATACATAGGTCAATAATAATTGCAAGTAAATGATAATGGTAGTTGCTTTCTTCACTTGACTATAGCCAGCTTGCCAATTTTTTCCCCAACACCAGTTGCTTCAATGTGGTAAATATATACACCATAGGCAGTGGTAAGATTGTCTTTAGTGAGTAAATCCCATCGTCCTGTGCCAAAATCAATAGTGGAAGAATGATGAATCTCTCTAACTAACTCACCTGAAATTGTATAAATGCGGATTGTGCAATCCCGGGGTAAATTACGAAATTGTATCTCCCTCGGACCCCGACCCGATGTAAAAGTATTCTGACCTTCAAATGCATTGGTTCCATAATATGGATTCGGGACAACCTTAATCTTATTTAGATCTTCCTTTGCTTTTTGGGAATCTATATAAGGAGCGATTGTGGTAAACTGATAGATATCCTCTTCCAGAAATGGTTTTTCAATAAATATATATGCTGTATCACCAGGTTGAGGTTCATCATAAATTAGCGCGTCGTCATTGGGATGCAAGTTCAAATAAAATGACCAAGAAGGTGCTGGATTTCCATCCTCATCTTCGTAATCCATAAACACAATCCAGTCACTTTCTCTATTGCCATCAGCATTGAAATAACCATCAGGATTCCCCATTGGTATTACATCAATTAATGCTATTGGAATATCTACCCAGTCAATATTATCTATTCCTGTTAATGATTCCCTTCTTTGGGCTTTAAAATTGACAATGCGACTACTGTGAAGAAAGCCAGGGTAGCAATTGGATGAATTTGGCAGATAACGCATGCATAGATCAATTGTTGAATCAGATTGCACTTCATTGAATATAATTCGGTAATCAAATGGTAATTGTGTGCCAACCACGTTAAAGGTAGCATATCTTTGCACATGAAAGGTCCAAATGCTATCCCTGGACCAAGTAGATTCTTCAGCATTAAAACTCAATTCATTAACATTATTAAAGGATAACCTGAATCCATCTATTACTTGGCCATCCACTTGCTGTAGGTTATGATCGTTGTTTATCAGTGTGTCTGGTGCATTTTCAAAAGTGATATCAACTAAATAGTAGGATTTTGTTGTAGCAGTATCGTAACCAGCTAATCCTTGCTGATTCGGTAGAATGGTATCTGCAAAAGTTATTTGGTAGGTGTGGTGATTATTAATGCTCATTGGGTCAACAATTTCCATATATATTTCACCGCTGGATGTTCCAGAAACATGCTCTAGTAATGATCCTTCAAATTCAGCGTCAGTATATCCCGCGGCAGGAGGGGATGGAGTTACTTCAACAACATTGGGGCCCATTTCAATTACACCAGTTAATGAATTCACTCGCAATCGCATAGGCGAATCACTAGGAATAATCTCATTTGTAAGATCACCGCCATAATCGTAGGAAACAACAGCATAGTAATAGCGTTGACCATTAACCACATTCTCATCACGATAAGAATGTTTCAGTCCTGTATCGTCACCCAAATAAAATTTAACACCATTCAAATCAATTGGGTGCCAGCCGCTTTTACCATTGTTTAGATCCCACTGGGCTTTTTGTCCATTTTGGGTATAGGGTTCCAGGAAAGTCAGGTTACCATCGCCATCAGTAATAGTATAAGCGTCATTAAATTCAAAATCCGTGGCTCGGTATATCTTATAACCTTCAAAATCATTAAGATCAACCCCATTAGTGACTTCACCCATATATTTATCTATGGATTGTTCGGCACTTTCATCCCAGTAAAGTGTTACAAATCCATCTCCAGTAACAGCAGAAACATTTGGTGGGTTAGGTGCTTTTGCAAATTGATAATCAAAATCATAGGTTGTCTGTGCTACTGCTTTATTTCGGAGAGCGTCTGCTACATCATTTCCAAGTGTAACAGACATAGCAATACGTTCGGTTTGACCCGCTTTTAATGGAAAAAATCCTGAAGTAACAAATAAATCGTAATCACCAGGCGGTTGCCCTCCAGGCGGTGGTTGCCAAAAAGTACCAGGGGTCATATAAAACTGCCAGAGATAATTATCACTTGTTATTGGAATCGCTCCCGCAGGATCATAGCCCACGGCTGTTAAACCCATTTGATCTGATTCTGCTACATCTGTTTTATCAATATTGGGTTCACCAGGGAAACCAGTCCCTGAACCAGAGGTGGGTCTTTGATCACCGGCGCCAGCAAAAAGCCCCCCGGATCCATCACCGTTGATTCCTACATCATCACTATATTCCCAGTCAGCATCATTATCGATAAAGTCGTCTCTTGATTCATCGATCATTTCATCTATGCCTTCATCGATACCTTCATCAATCGCTCCATCACCATCATTGTCCACACCATCTGCATACGGCTTACCAATATCTTCCGTATTTACATCATACAAAATAATATTTGAGTTGGGTACTGCGTAACGGAGCCAATCATCACTTGCAGCTGAAAGCACCATCTCTGAATTTACAAGGGGAGAGTTAACCTCTGCCCCAAGGCCCATAGGATATTCTAGTGCGTACGGATCATTAATGTCACTATTATTATCAATTCCGTCTGCATAAGAGAGGTTCAGGTCAGTTTCATCTAATCCGATAAGGTGAATAATTGAATCCTGAATATCATCACCAATTGGTGGCCAGATTTTCCATTGGGAAGATGCAGCATTGATCATTTCTTGTGTGATAACAGGACTATTTAGCTCGCCATCTTGATCATTGTCAATTTTATCTGCATAGGTTACACCTGTTTGATCACCAAAGGGAACGTGCGTCATATTTTCATCTACAAGTCCATTGCCGTTGTCATCAATTGCATTTCCCAAAATTTCATTACTGATAAAAAACTCAGTAATAATGGGCCCGTTATCTTCTCCATCGCCATCATTGTCAATACGATCTTTATTATTACCTGGGGTCTCAATAAAAGATGTAGCCGCAACACCTACAGGATCGGTCCCAAATGCAGAATTACCAATACCATCGCTATCCATTGACCATGCAACGTCATATAATAGATCAAAATCTGGTGTATCATCGCCGCTGTCACCGTCGCCACCAACGAGATCAGCGAGCCACATGGAAAATGATACTTTATCATAATCGTAGGACGCATCATTTTTTATTTCATGCAGAATAAATACTACATCTTCAATAAGAATTTGTTTCCATTCCAATACTCGAACACCAGCCATTAACCCTGCACCTTTACGGTTTATATCGGTTGAATCAGGGGTATATGGTACACCAACTATAAAATTTCTGTCATCGGAAGTCTTGTAATATATTTCTTGTTGAGCGTTAAATTGATTTTTTCCAAAATATCCATTCCATGAATTACTCCAACCAGGGTCATTTATATCATCCATCTTATCAGGCCAAACTATTGGCCAAGTGCTTTCATCATCACTTATAGCAATTTTCTGTGAATTAGGGTTTAAATATCCAGGAACAGGTTCCCAGGTCATTGAGTTGCCAGACTGATCGGAACGGAAAGTGATTGTCACCAAGGGTCTTACTTCGCCTTCATCAGTTGTGACTTCAGCACCGACAGCAAGAGCCGTCATAGCAATATACATTTGACCTGAATTTACCGGCCATTCATAAGGTATCTCACCAGGGGTAGCAGATTGACGACCGGTTATACCAAAATTAAATATCGAAGCACGAACTTTATTTACATCAATATTAGTAGCACGCCGATAATCCGGATCACCGCGTTCGTCCGATTGAGACCATAACAAAGCAAATAATAGTGAAAGAAAAGAAAGATACCTTACCATGAAAATTGTAACCCAAATTGTATTTCCCTTGGTTCATCATACCAGTCAGGACGATTAAAGAATTGATTTATTGTATTAGGTCTAAGCGGTTCAAAGGGTGAAATAATTTCTGCTCGATTTTTCTCAATTGTTTCATCTGCTCGACCTGAGTCTCCATAGACAATTATCTCATTACGTCTATCTAGAAGATTATAAATATTGATATATAATTTCCCCTTCATTCCAGAAAATTGAATGTGTTTGAATAATTTGATATCCAATCGAAAGCTCATAGGTTTTCTACGACTATTTCGTATTAACACATTGGACAAAACTTCACCCTGCTGTTCATAGTTTGTAATAACAGGAGTGTATGGATAACCACTTCCGTATTGAAAAATTGCATTGGCTCCCCAGCCTTTGTATCCAAATGAAGCAGAGCCATTTAGATTGTGGATCTGATCCCAATCCAAAGGAATGATAGATCGGGTAGGCTCATTACCAGCAAGGACTGCCCCAAACTCTTCGCTGGGATCAGAATTAGAGCCTTCGGCAATCTGGTAGGTATAGTCAAATTGCCAGCCTACATAATTACTGAATTGTCTATAAAAAGAAAGGATAATGCCTCTTGAATTAGAATAATCTTTGTTCACATATGTATAATAATTTTTTCCATCACCTAAATCAATCGGTATACCACTGGATACATAATTTCTCGCGTCGCGATAGAATCCTTTTAACTCTAGTTTTGTTCTAGATGCAATTTCCTGGCGCAATCCAAGTTCATAGCTTACGGTCGTTTCTGGTTTCAAGTCAGGATTGCCAAAAATACCAAAATTTGTCCCAGTCTCTGACAGTTTGTATTCCGTATTATTGTACAGTAATGAAAAATCTGGGATTTTGAAAAAATAACCGTAAGCAAAATGAATCACACCCCGATCGGAAATAGGATATGCAACGGCCAGCCGCGGACTAAATTGAGATTTGACGGTGGTTTTTTTCCACCATCCCTGCTGGTCAGCTAGATTTGGTTGATCGTTAAAATGGTCATAGTATTCGGCGTAGGTGTGGCCAACGGGATTACCTAGGCTATCCTCATCGTAATAGGATATGGATCCCCAGTTAATCATCTCTAGTTCTTCCATGGAGAGCGTATCCAGAGCAGGGTTGCGAGGATCATTGATGTAGGGCTCGTGAATATTGTTTGGGACATTTGATTTTGGGTTAAACGTTTCATAGCGAAGACCAAGATTGATGATCATATCACCATATTCAATTTTATCCTGAATATAGAATGACCACTCTTCAGGTTTAAATTTATATGTAGAACGGTTGTAGCTGCCTACTTCTGGAATAATAGGTGTAAAAATCTGGTCCGCCTGAGATGAGTCCATTAGACTATAGCTATCTAAACTTAGTTGATGTGTGGACAAATTAAATCCAGCCTTAATTTGATTATATTTATTGATTTGGTTCGTGTAATCAAGTTTAAGGCTTTGGGTAGTGGTCTCCCTATTGTATCGACCAGTCTCTACGCCCCATCGATCTAATGTGTACTGAGGGAAATAATTTACTTCCTGGCCGTATTCTGTAGCAATGTTGGTTGGCAGTGTTCCCTCAATATGGGCCCAATATAAACTGTCCGGAGTAATATACCTGGGATCAAGGGGGTCTTCGTATAGGTAGGATTCAAATCGATGTGAAAACTGGTTGGTATTTAACTCAATAAAAGATCTCGATGAAAATGAATGAGATAGATTTATGCCGTAAAATTGACCAGTATTGTATTGTGCATTACGACCTTCCTGGACCATCCGGCGGTTGTGGTCAAACCCCTGGGATTGTCCTGAATTAATTATAGAATTGAATTTCAATTTTGTGGTCGGACTTAGCCTAATTGTAAATTTATTCTGGGTGGACCATGAGTCATACCAGTTCATAGTCTTGTAGTAGGGTGTTATTAGATTCTCATCATCGTCTCGGTACCCATTTTTGTTAGCATCATTAAATACTGTATCGCCATACATAGTAAATGTCTGTAATCCATTTAGCCATCCATCAGATTTATTAATTCGACCGGATGAAAAAAATGTTAAGAGATTAGGGATAATTGGCCCACTTAAATTGGCAGATAGGCTAACGTCGTTCGAGATCGTATAAGAGTTTAAATTTGGAAACAGAGAATCACTTGTCCTATGATCACCGGCATAGATATTTACAAATCCCTCGAGTTTGTTGCCTCCATCTTTGGTGACCATATTTACTACGCCGGTCAAGGCTTTTCCATATTCAGCGTTAAATGTACCGCTGATGACCTGCAGTTCCTGAATATTATCATTCTCTATTTTTACTGATATACCACCGTCATATGCGTCCGTCATGGATACACCATCAACCATGTAGGCGATCTCATTACTGCGTCCGCCACGCATATGTAGCTTGCCACCTGCATCCTGGGTAATGCCAGCTTGGAGACGCAGAACATCATACACTTCCGTCACTGGCATAAATTCCAATTCCTCTGATGTGATTCGAGCTTCGGATTGAGTTACATCAAATTGGATAAGTTTTCGCTCGGCAGTTACGACAACTTCTGATCCGGCAATAACCTCAGTAGCTAACTCATTGTTCAAGCGTGTTGTCTTGTCTATGGAAATAACAACGTCATTAAGAATAACCGTTTCATAACCAATCATCTGAAATTTCACATTATAGATCCCTGGTGGAATGTTCAAAAGAAAATATTCACCATCTATATCTGTGGCCGTGCCAAGATCTGTTCCGATAATGATAATATTACATCCTATAAGAAAATTATTTGAATCTGCTTCTTTCACGGTACCTGATAATTTCCCTGTTGTGCCAGCAAGAGATATATTGACAAACAATAAAGATATTATTAGTCGGAGGTTCATGAGCTTATTTCCAGATTGAAAATAAATTTCTTCACCACAGTGCTATCAATAGAGATGGTAGCATTATCCGCTAATCCATCACGAAAATCTTTATAAACAGATCTCACTATATCAGGATTATGATTTACAAGCGATTCATTATTATACAATTTTTCAATGCATAGTTTGATTAAATAATTATGATAATGATGCTTAAATAAATCCTTGAAAAAATTATTGCTAGATAGATTTAAAACTTCTGCATCATGTAGAAATTTTTCCTGCACTGCTAAGCCGCTGATGATATCAGCAAAATTATCTAAACTGTGAATACGCTTGAATTGTCTAGAAGAAAGACCATTTAATTTTTTATATGTTTGTCTTACAGTCCAAAAATGCCCATCCGCAAAATGAACTAATTGTCTATTATTATATATCTTTTGTGTTTCTTTTTTATCAATTATTGCTAAGAAAAGTTCTTTTAACTCATCTTTGTTAAAACTGATTCCCAATGCTTTTTCCACGCTATCTGTGTAAGATCTAATTGCTGGCATTTTTTTATATTGTGTTGCCATTAGCTTTAACCAGTCTTTTTCCAATTGGAAATCCTGTTCAGTAAGAAATAAATTTTTTTCCCGTTCGATCACTTGGATTATGCTATATCCATAGCGAGTTTTAACTGGTGAAGATATTTCTGTATCTTTTAAATTATATGCTACTACTTCAAATGCTGGATCCATATCACCCATACTTATCCAGCCCAGATCACCACCGTTATCTTTTAATACAGGGTCACTAAATGATGATTTAGCTAACTCGAGCCATGGTGCGCCTTGGTACAATTTATCCTGTAAGAGATTAATGGATTCTAAATCCG
>Ga0209228_1001325_pt1 | contig 12410 bp, 7 predicted proteins | sample METZYME_3_150m_FD_187547 | JGI IMG/M metagenome (GOLD analysis project Ga0209228, IMG submission 187547) | Marine microbial communities from oxygen minimum zone in mesopelagic equatorial Pacific - METZYME_3_150m (SPAdes) (version 2) | ecosystem: Environmental > Aquatic > Marine > Oceanic | place...
TTAAACAAAAAACCTAAAGTAATTAAGGGATTTTCTAACAATAAAGCTGTAAATAAATTTTTTTTATGATTCGAATTTATTTATAACCAATCCGGAAAGAAGTTTTGGATAAAAGAACGTGGCTTTTTGAGGTAAGCGAAAACCTTTTTCAGCTAAATTTCTAACCTCGCTGACCGGGGTTGCGTTCAAAAAAAATGCCAAATCAAATTTACCCGTGTCCACCAGGTTTATTGCCTCCTCCATATCCACTTTGTAAGTTACATATTTCTGACTATTGGGTTCTTTCGTGTCTACATTTAAAATATTTTTAAGAATTACAGTGTGAAGTTGGGCCACATCAAGAACCTGTAGCTCTTCAGGTTCGCCTGTCTCAAGTAGTGAAATAAAATTAGCTTTTGCTTTAATTTTTATAAGGCAGCCCCGTCCTTGCCCAAAATAGACATAAAAAACAATATCGCCAACCTCAGAAGAGTCCAGGGACTCTTGAATTTTATTTTTTTCAACATCTTCTCTAAGAGGTCCCACAAAAAAATCATTCTTGATCTTATTTAGAAAGTCCGATTCATTGAAAGGCTTAGGACTTTTAATGAGCCTATGAATCGGGTAAACAGTCAGTGACTGGGCCTCCAAATTTGTCAAAAACATCATTACGTGAGCTGAGTCCTCTACCTCATTTTTATTTTCTTTGTGATAGTTTAACGCCGTCTCATATCTATGATGCCCGTCGGCAATCAAAACTTTCTTATTATTAAAATTCTCCACAATATATGATAATTTCTCAGTATCATTAAGCCGCCACACCTTATTACTAATCCCATTTTCTTCAATTACTGCGAACGGTTCATTTTTCATAGTCTGATTTAAAATAGCATCTATCTTTCCTGACGGGTCAGAGAACAAGCCAAAAATGGGACTAAAGTTTGCGCGACATGACTTCAGCAAATTCATTCGATCTTGTTTCGCTTTTTCGAGGGTAAACTCATGAGGACAGATATTTCCTAAACTAAAATCTTCTGTTCTAACACGAGCGAAAAACCCAACCCGACAAACTGATTCACCCTCATAAATATATTCTTGACTATATACATAAAAACTAGGCTTATCGTCCTTAACCAAAATACCACCTTCAATCCACCTCTTAAATGTCGAGGCAGAACGCGTGTATCGATTTTTTTTTTCGTCGTCTTCCGGAAATTCCTTTTCGAGAATCAAACGAACTACGTTATATGGGTTTTTGTTATAAAGTGCATCCTGTTGTGCCAGTGAAATCACATCATAGGGAGGAGCGGTCACCTGATTAAGTGGTCCTGTTTTCCCCTGGTTAAACAGCACACCTTTGAAAGGAGCAATATCTACCATAATATTAAAAGAAAAAAATAAAGTGCGAATTAAAAGAATAGACCTAATTTATTAATTCAAAAAAATTTTATTAGATTATACCAAATTCTGGGACTTGATATAACTTAGCCAATCATAAAGCTTGGCAGCTGCATAATTCGCGAATGTAATTGACCAGAGAATGAATCGCCTTATCCTCGAAAGTATTTCCCCAGGCAGGCATACAAGGCGCACGACCTACGGCTAACCCGCCAAGCTTTATTACATCAAACAACTGTTGATCTGAACGAGTTTCTAAATAGTCTGCTTTTGTATGATCGCGAGGAGGCACCACTAAAAAGGGCGCATTAATTCCATCGCCATGCCCTTTTCCCCCATGACACTGGGTGCAATACCTTTGATATAACTGACGAGTTTCACCTGTTACAGGATTTAACCCAACCGCCGGCTGCAAATCACCGGGTTCCATTGTATCTGTCTTTGGAAGTTTAGTCTGTTGAGGTTTTGATTCCGAACCACAACCTAAAGAAAATAAAAACCCTAGAAATATTAAAACCGCTAAAATTCTTCTTGCTGATTTCAAAAATATTACTTGATTCAAAGTATCGACCTACTTCTTTAAAGGTTTGAACGTATACTCAAAATATATTTTGTAATAAGAATCGCTGTCTCTTCATCTAAATTAAATACTGGCATACGGCCCTCGTACATAAACATTTCAGGTGTTTTCAACCAATGAAAAATCCAATCCGATTTAAGACGTTGTCTAGAGTCAATCAGAGAAGGCCCTGAAATACCGCCGCGAACCTTGCCGACTAAATTCAAAGCCCTGTGACAAGAAATACACCCAAGGTTTCTCTCAAATAAAATTTTCACTCGTGCACGCTCGCCTTTCGACAAAGGTTCCTCGGTCACTTTTCCTGCCTCTAATGTTGGCAAACGAAGTTTCACAAGGAAGCTCACTACTCTTTCTGCCTCATCCTTTGTAAGTGCAGTATGAAGTTGTTTTTTTTTAGACTTTCCTTCAAGAAAATCTAAGCCTGATGAAAAATTCATTTCATGAATGAGTGCCGGGGATTGTAAAAATTTTTGAAGCCAATTTTTATAAAATTTATCACCTGAATAAAAAAGGTCAGGTCCTTTGTTTAGTTGCTTTTCTTTTAACGAAAACCGGTGACAGTCTCTACACCCTTTCTTATTGATTTCTTCAGGCTCTGCCCATGCTGGTAGCACATTCACCAAAAATATTAATAATAGAATATTTATACATGTCCTCATTTATTCAAGTCTCTCGCTATTGTAATCAGAATCATCAACTGAAATATCTTTCTCAGAGTTAAATTTTTCACCCGCGACAGGGACATCAAAGTTATTTGGTGAAAACTCCCTTATCGCCTCGTTTTCTATTGATTCTTTATTGAAGTTTTTCTCTAATGGTTGACCAACCTCATACCCGCCTGTCATAAAACTATTGTTATCGCCTTTAAATACATTTTTTTGTTTTGACTGCTTTGCGGACTCTTCATTTTTTTTATGCTTTTGATCAAAAAGAAACTCGTCTCTCGCTAATAAACGTGGGAATCTTTGAGCTTTTAAAGCTAAATAACGAAAAGCTCTATAAACATCACTTTTATTTTTTATCGCAGCAATTTCCTGAGCATTTAAAAAACGAGCTTGGCTTTTTGGATAAACACTTTGAATCGGATCACCATCCTCAGTCACTACTTGTTTAGGCTGAAAATTAGAGGGGACAATACCTTCATTTGTTAAAGTAGAAAAAAACGATTCAGGATTTAATATGATATTTCTTTTTGGATCACCTAAGCCTAGAGCAATTTTACTATCATGACAGCTCTCACATGGCCGAACTATTTTGCGTATCGTATGAGGAGTATGAGGGAGTAAAACTAAACCTGGTTGCCCATTTTTAGTGATCGGTATTTCTCCAGTTTTTAAAGAGTTATTCCAAGAGTCACTATGATCCGTCAAAAAGTACTGATAGCGAGGTTTCATTATGGAATATTTCCCACGATGATTTTTCCCAAGAATCATCGTATTCCAGTCTTTTTCCGCAAATAAGTTGAGAAAAACACCAGGAATTGTATCTCCCAAAATTTCATCATTCATCCATTTAGCAGATAACCAGTCCAACATTCCATCATTATTTTGATCTTTATTCCACAGCATTCCCTGTAATGTAGGGTCTGAAAAATTCCATTCGTCCCATTTCGATAAATCCAGACTTTTCTCACGAATCACATGCATACCCCACTCTCCACTTGACCATCTGGCATGACAAGCATGACATTCTATGACCTCCATGTGCCGATCGATTTTGTGAGCTACGACTGGTTTTTTTTCTATTAGTAATGGAATAACATGTTTTTTTCCTGTCACCCTTGAATACAAAATCCACTTATCTTTTTCCTTCTTAATATGAGACAGAGGTATTCCACCGGAGTTAACAAGAATAGAATCTCCAACAGTAACTTTTCTCTTTAAATTTGGGTTAAGTGCGTTAGAAGCCAGCAATTGTTTAGTTTTTGGATCTGACTCAATAAGCAAAGTTGATATTGGTTTTTTTAAAGTACTTCCGTGACAATCTTCACATCTGATCTCAACACCTGAATGTGGTTCAGAGCCAGAAGGAGCTCCCTTGAGGTCTGTGGCAACATGACAGTCGATACAATGCATTCCCCGTTCACGATGAATATCAGGAAGCAAAAACTGGTGTTCTGCACCATAGAGAACCGGTTTATCTGCTCCTGTTTTTTGAAAAGAAACATTGGGGCGCGCAACGGGAGAAAATAGCCCTTCAAATTCATTGCCAATCCCATTCTCGTTGTGGCAGTGTTCGCACTGAACGCTCGGTATGGCGTTTGTAAATTTATGCATTACAGGATAGGCACGAGAATTCTTTAAACCCTTAGTTGAAAATTTTCTTTTAAATCTACTTTCTCTTTCTGTTTGAGTTTTTCTTATTTTAGATTGAATAGCGCGATCTTGGGTCAAAGTATGGCCATCATTCGAGTAAATCATATGGCAAGCAGCACAGCCTCCTGCACGATAGTCCCCGGGACGATGAGGAGCTTCACTCTGTAGGTGACACCGCAAACATTTGGTTCTTAAAAATGCATCAACTGGTTTTCCTTCAGGTGGGCTGGGGAGAAAGCGTTCCCCTTCCTCCTCTTTTGGACGTAACGAATAAAGATCCCCATCTTCTTGCCCCCCCCATGCATAACGTGTTACCCCAATTACAGATTTTCCCGTTGCCATATTGGATTTTTCAACTTGTGCAATTTGATCCGCATGGCACTTACCACAATACTTAGGAGCGTAATCCAAGTCTGATGGATTAGAAATTAAATTTTTGTGGGCAGCGGGGAGAGTTTTTTTTCTGCGATTTCCTTCATGACATTTTGTACATCGAAATTTATGGTTTTTGCTAATCCTTTCTATCCCTTGATGACAATAGAGACATCCACTACCTTCTAGATGATCAATCTTTCCAAAAACATCTTTAATACGAAAGCGAGAATCTCGGTAGACTTTCTCAAGAAATAAATCAGACTCATTATATGAATTGAACTGAACTCCATCTATAGTCACGCCTGGCTTTAGAACTTTTCCTGCATTTGCTTTCTCTTTTCTTACAAGCTTAAAAGGATCACGAAAATCTCCTGCATCTAAAAATTTCTTCTTCTCTTGAAGGGGAACGGTAACCATGCTCTTCTCCAAAACCTTAGGAACCGTCGCTGGAAACTCGATTAAGTTTTTTTCTTTAAGGCTCAATTGGTTAGGAGGTGCTGAAACTATATTCTTTTCTAAAAGCTCTGCATCAACTCGTTTAGTTTTTACTGAGCCTTCACTTTCTATAAAAGAGTCTCTGTAAGAAGGTTTAATCACACCTGGGTTTAAAATCTCAGGATCAATTTGTTCTGGTTTTATAGAACCCTCGCCTTCTAAAACTGGGTTATAAGTTTTAGAATTCTTATCAATCCCAAAAGGAAGACCTTCTTCAGCAGGATCTTCTTGAGAAGGAGGAGAGCTGAGAAAGTTATCCCAAAATGATGATTCCTCTTCCTGAGCAAGTAATTGCGAAGCACATAAAAATAAAAATCCAACTACAAAAAGCAGGAACCGTATTTTTTTTTTCGTAAGAATCATTTTTGACTTAAAATACGTTTTCTTAAATTTCGATGGTCCATAGTTTTTTCAAATAAATAGCTTTTTTTCATATCTTGATAAATCGGATCGCTATATTGATCATGGCATGGAAGGCAATTACCCACTTTAAAAATTCGGTTAATCTCTTCCTGATTAAAAAGTCTAGCACTAGGTTGACTAATACCTGCTAGAGCTTCTCCACGCATAGTTAACCTTGCTTTAGGTGCTAGTTGCGAGCGACCTGATATTATATCTGTTCTATTTAATGGCAAAACCGTGTCGTCCTTACCAGATGAATTGAGCCCTATATGAATATCTCCATCACCTAACCCAAGAGCACGAGACGACAGATGGCATGATGCGCATGATCGAACTTTTTTGCCTGTCGAATGAGGGTTTATTGCATAAGCTAAACGTCCACCCGAGTATCCATGTGGATTCGTAAATAACCATTCACGATAAATACCTGCAATATTTCCATTGTCTTTCATGACCGGGATAAATTTTTCTTGTTCATCAAATATATTCAACAAACGCCTTTCTGGGGCAAGCATTGGAACTACTTTTCCACGAGGACCCAACATAAGTGAAGGAGACACAACATCAAATCGTTTATTAAAATCAGACATCAACGACTTATTCATATCTACCTGCCCAGACATAAAGGTCGAATGACAACCCTTACAATTTGGAACCCACTGAGAGTGGCAAGAAGTGCACTCAAGCTTGTTTTTATGACCTGGTATTCTGTGACTATCAAGAGCATCTATAGTCAATGGAGTTTGGTATTCATTGCCAGTGCGTTTTCCAAAGGTAACGATTCTGCCTTGTTTAACTTTTACGTTCGACAGTTTTCTGCTACGTGAGGAAAGAACCATCCAATCTCCGATTGAATTACTCAAATCTGTATAAGAGCGAGCAAGACGAATTACTCGATCAATGGGGTCTTTTATCTGTGCAATTAGTGGACGAGTATCTGCATCACCGTGACAGCTTTCGCATCTAATTTCAACCGCTTGGTGTTGTTTAGAATAAATATTGCCATCACCCATGATATCAAACTGAGTGTGGCAATCAATGCACTCTAGTCCCGCTTTAGAGTGAATATCCTGCCTAATTTTTCCAGATCCTGGAAAATAACTAATCGGTTTTTTTGCCACAAATTCGTCTCTAAAGTTTTTTTGAATTAAAATATCAGATCCCGGTTCCTGAAAACCTTGATGACACTGCCTGCAAATCAAATCAGGTGTAAGAGTTGTCATTCTATGCTTTTGAGGGTGTCCCGCCTCTGTTTTTGAAATGGTGATATCCTCTCCCTTATACAACCCATCCTTTGCATAAGTAAAATGACAAGCGGCACAACCTTGAGAACGAAAACTTCCCGGTTCTCCTGGCGAATCTATATGGCATTGGAAGCATTTATCTTTGAGTATACGGTCTCCAATATGTTGAGATACACGGTGATCTCCGATAACAGACTTCCTTTTTCCGTGACTAAAAAATGGTAACTCGCCCAGCTCTAATAATGCGCCTTCACTTGAAGGTGCTTCACCATCCTTATCTTGTATTGCGTGCACCCCGTATTTTGCTTCTCGATTTCCTTGCGCACCCCATTGATAGCGCAAACCAGAAATCATCCCGGCAAGAGTACCCATCATGGATTTTTTGACTCGTTCTATATGATTACGATCTTTTTGTGAATGTCCAGAGTGACAATAGGCTTGGCCACAAGTTTTATCAACCACACTAAAGCTTGAAGGATTTCGCTTTCCCGTCTTAGCCTCTGGATCATAAATAAGTGTTGCATGAGCTGACTCTTTGATATCAGAGTCACCATTCCCACCATGACAAACCGTGCAACCAAAACTCAACGGGTGCGACCTCCCAATTTGCGTAATTCCCCCGTGACAGGACACGCATTTTTCTCTCAAATATCCACGGTATCCTGAAACACGAACCCATGGATAATCAGGTAAAATCGCTGTTACTGATATCTCATCCAACTCCTTAGGTATTTCTAATAAATGTAATTCTGGAGAGGGTAAGGTTTTCTCCTCTGTTAAAAAAGGCTGGAATACTTGAGCTTGATCTTGCTTTTCAGATTGGGCAAAGCTCAAAGATAACGAGGAAGTAAATACAACCAGCAAGATAACCCATTTAGACAGGATCCTATTCATAAGAAAAAATGAACTCAGATAAAAGAATTCGCATTATTCGAGTTAGCTTTAAACTTAAAAAAACAAGAGGACTGAATCAATAATAAAAAAATTCTAGCACGATCTGGGCATTACACTAAAGGAAGGAGCACTCAATATATTCTAAAAACTAGTTTTTTTTAATCAAAATAAGCAAATAAAATTCACTCTCATTACAACCTAAACGAATCAATAAACTGGATTATGAAAATAATAAAGGGCATCCTCACCAGGTCGAATAGAATAATCTGGCAAACTAGAGCAATGCTCCAAACTCACCTTCCAGCCACCTTTTTCCTTGGAAAACATATAGCTACAAACGCTATGCTGACGTTCATCTATATGCACATTCTCTGCAGTCACACTGATTTGTTCGTCCGCCAATATATAACCTACCTTTTTCCCGCTCTTACCAGCAAGAACCTTACGCTTGATCTTACACTTCATTTTAAGTAATTCGGACATCATTTGCCGATAATCCTTAATACGATTTTCAAGTAAAGCACGTTTATCATCAATCATAATAACCAACTCGGAACTATAATACTGACTTATTTTTTCTGGGTTAGTACAGACTAATTTGTCTATTTTTTTAAGGATCTCAGAAAATTCATCCGCATCGGCCGCCAAAGCAGGTGCGGTGATGTTGGATCCCGATATCATCCAAGTTGTAAAAATGAATATAAAAACCAATCTAAACATAAACTGTTCTCCAAGAAATTTGGATTTAAAATTTAGTCTGAAATATAACTTTTAATTTTTTTTGAGTTTTATGGAAAGTTCTGCAAGTAAATTTCAACAGTCTCTCCTGTTCGCCCCCAACCAAAAGAACCCGTTCCAGCAAATGTTGTAATAATTCCCTGGGTGTCTACCTTGCGAATACGGTTACTACCCATATCTGCAATGTACAAGTTACCCTTTGAATCGAAAATTATCGCAGCAGGATTTTTCAACATTGCTTTTGTAGCCAGTCCGCCATCACCGAAAAACCCTGAATACCCATTCCCAGCGACAGTCATGATTTTCCCGTCCTTAGTGATTTTTCTAACCTTGTGCGTGTTAGTTCCCAAAATATGCAACTCGCCTTCAGGGCTAAACTCTATATCATCCATGGAGCGAATACCTGCTTTCAAGGCTGAACCCCCATCACCTGAGTCAGTATGCTCCCCGTTACCAGCAAAAGTTGTGACAATTCCGTTCGTATCAATTTTTCGAATCAAATTATTTGCCGTGTCTGCAACATAAATGTTGCCATCCTTATCTGATGCCAGAGAATTCGGATCACGAAAAGTTGCTTCAAGTGCAGGACCACCATCGCCATCATGATCAGAGTCTCCTGTCCCGGCAATTGTAGAAATATTTCCTTCTGTATCAATTTTTCTAATCTGGTGATTCAAGCGATCGCTAATAAATAAATTTCCCTTGGGATCAAACACAATATCTGAAAACTGAGTGATTGTCGCAACTGCCCCTGTCTGAACCAAACCCTTGTATTTTGATTTTTTGATCGATTCAAGATACTTTGGACTAGCGGTGTCCATAAAGTCATGAACGAATCCCTTCGCATCAAGCTTTCTAATAAGGCTAACAAAACCGCTAGGACTCGACATATACATGTCACCTTTAGGATTTTGAGCAATAGTTGTAACATTATAAAAATTAGCCTCAAGAGCGGGAATATTATCTCCAACATTTCCCCGTATTCCATTTCCACCAATAGTATTAATGACCCCCTCAGGTGTGATTCTACGGATTCGAAAATGCCCTTTATCAGAAAAAATTAAATTGTCATATTTATCCACACTCATACCATGTGGGAAACTCAATGTCGCACCAGTGGCGGGACCACCATCCCCAGCAAAAAGCTTTAAACCATTCCCAGCAACTGTTTCAACCTGGCCGTTTTTAGGATCAATACGACGAATACGATAATGTGAACGGTCAACAACTAAAAGCTTATCATTTGAATCAACGGTAAGGGTAAAAGGAAGGTACAGGTTGGTCTCCCTCGCAGCCTCTGAGTCACCGTTATAATCTTGCTGCCCTGTACCCACTACAGTTCGTATCATTCCCAGTTTGTCTACTACGCGAATACGATTGTTATTTCGGTCAGCTATATAAAGATTTCCCTTGCTGTCAACAGACACTCCGGTTGGTGCTGCAACACTAGCTCGGTAAGCGGGGCCGTTATCCCCCATAAAGAAAAAACCGCCATCTCCAGCTACGGTAGTAATAATGCCTTCGGATGATACTTTTCTAACACGGTTGTTATTACGATCGGCAATATATAAATTCCCAGACTTATCAAGAGTTATACCAAAAGGTTTGTCTAACTGTGCCTTCAGTGCTGGGCCGGCGTCACCCTGAAAACCCGCAACACCGCTACCTGCATATGTCCTAATAACTCCTTTTTTGTCAACAACCCGAATACGGTCATTAGACCGATCGGATATAAATAAATTCCCTTTTTTATCAGCCACTACCCCAGAGGGTAAGTTTAGGCTTGCCTTTGCTGCTGGGCCTCCATCGCCTGAAAAACCTGCCTTACCAGTCCCAGCAAAAGTAGAAATGTTACCGCTTGTGTCTACTTTACGCACTCTGTGGTTTTCACGATCGGCAATATAAAGGTTACCTTCTAGATCAAAGGCTAAACCCGCTGGTATCCTCAGACTAGCTTTAATAGCAGGTCCTCCATCACCTGAAAAACCAGATTCACCTGAACCAACATAGCGAGACATCATACCCTTGGTGTCAATTCGACTAATTATATTATGCTCACGCATCGCGATATAGATGTTCCCCTTTTTATCCAGCGTAATGCCGTCTACAAGAGAAATTTCCGTTTCTGTTGCTTTACCCGAACCAGTTTTCGCATCAACTGGTACTGTAATAAGTGACAGGAAGAGCGAAAATAAAACTAAATTAGCTTTAAAAATTTTACTAACTAGCATGAAACACCTCTAAATTATGAGACTAAAAACATGTATTCATTCAGGTACCCATAACCTAAAAATCCGATTAAAACCCATGGGTCACCAAAAAACGCAATGGGTTTGTATGTCTTTGAATGTAAGTCTTTGATTATACTTTGAGCGCATTTGATGTCAAATGGATTTTCTCCCCACCTTTTGGGCTCGTTTTATCCCCAAAATCTACCCTTTTTTATAAAAATTTTTGATATTTTACAATCGCCTATTTGCATTGAAGCTAGCGAATGGTGGTGATACCATATATATATAATGAAATCATTACTTGTTTTCCCAGCTCAGTGGTATCCCACTCAGCCTTATCTGAGTACAGCGTATCTGTGCTCCTATCTAAGGCAAAAAAAATGGAATGTGACACAAAGGGATTTTAATATCGAATCCTACGACCACTTTTTATCCCCTGTTTTTCTTGAAAAAATAGTCTCAAAAATGGGAAGCCGCCTTCTTACCCTTAAAGAAAAAAAATCATTCTCGTTCAAGGAAAAATCTCTGATGGACGTTTTATCTACAGGAGTGAAGTTGGCTCCCACTATTATATCGGGAGTGAATGACGCAAAAGAGGTCATGAGAACACCTGAGCGTTTTTTTGATTTTAATACATACAAGCAAGCAGACATGATAATCAAGTCAGCTTTGAAGCTTGTGTCCGATGCGTATTCTCCTTCCATCTTCACACTATCTACCTTTGAAAGTGGGACCCGTGGAGAAGAATCAACCCAACGCGCTGCCGAATTCTCTATCAATAAAGATGTTAACCCCTTTATTGACCTTTACGAGAATGTATTACTGACTTCTGAATCATGGCAAAACTATAATCTGATCGGGATTTCTATTGTTGGAATTTCTCAAATTCTACCTGGGTTGACCTTGGCTCGATTACTCAAGGAAAAATATCCCCATCTGCATATCACGCTTGGTGGTCCAATTTTCAGTGTTAACGCCAATCAACTTACAGACCAACCCAAATTTTTCGAAGAGTTCTGCCACAGTATAGTCACATTCGAAGGAGAGGAACCTTTACACCGCCTATTAACAGCGCTTAAAAATGGCTCCTCGCTTAAAGAGGTTCCTAATCTACTTTTTTATGAAGATGGGAAAATTGAGTTAAATAAAGAAAGGGTCGAGCTACGCTTCGAAGAAATGCCTCCGCCAACTTTTGATGGCTTACCCATGGATCTTTATCTTTCGCCTTATCCCATTCTGCCAGTTCTTCAAAGCAGAGGGTGTTATTGGGGGAAATGCACATTCTGCACACATAGCTTTATTTATGGACACCGCTATGGCAAACAACGTACCGAGCAGATGGTTGATGAACTAGAAAGTTTAGCCGAAAAACACAAAACAAAGTACTTCACCTTCTCTGACGAAGCAGTATCTCCTCATTCCTTGAATGATGTGTCAGAAGAAATTCTTAAACGAGATGTAGATATTAAATCACTCGCCCTCCTTAAATTTGAAAAAGTAATGGATCAGGAGTTGTTTAAAAAAATGAAACGGGCCGGGTTTATTTTCCTTATGTATGGATTGGAAAGTGCTAACGATCGAGTTCTTTCACTTATAGATAAAGGAACCGATCAAAAAACTGAGCGTGAAGTACTTGAGAAAAGTCATAAGGCTGGGATCTGGAACCATTCATTCATGTTCTTTGGGTTCCCTACAGAAACTCGTGATGAAGCACAAGACACCATCACTTTTCTAGAAAAGAATCTACATAGTATCCATT
>Ga0209228_1001326_pt1 | contig 12403 bp, 9 predicted proteins | sample METZYME_3_150m_FD_187547 | JGI IMG/M metagenome (GOLD analysis project Ga0209228, IMG submission 187547) | Marine microbial communities from oxygen minimum zone in mesopelagic equatorial Pacific - METZYME_3_150m (SPAdes) (version 2) | ecosystem: Environmental > Aquatic > Marine > Oceanic | place...
AAAGTGGCATAACCAGCAACCGAAAGCCTGTTAAGCTGCTTCACAACTGCGTCGGCCTGCTTCTCCCTCTTAGCCACCGCACTCGGTTCGGTGGGGACTGCCTTTAGGTGCAGGCCTATGATGGCAGTCTGCTCGCCGTTGATAAGGCAGGTAAGAATTACACATTTCGATGGGTAAACAGGATCAATCGGATGAGAGGCTTTGATCTTGGTGATATTCCCGCTGCTTTTGTTGGTAAGAAACACAACGTCCTGCTCCAGATGGGTGTCACGGCTCTCGAGGAAATGAAGGGCGTATTGCAGGCCCTTGCCCTGGAGAGCCTTCTGGAGTCGCTTGGCTGCAACCTCGTTGATCACCTCCTGAAGGCAAAGGATGTCCGGGGCGTGCCTTGCAACAATGGTGGCAACTGACTGATGTTGCTGTTCGATTTCAGATTCTGTGTCTTTGTCCTCTAATCCCCAGATACCCTTCTTCTTCAGTGCCTCCACCTGAGTCTGGCTTCCCAGAAGCCACTCAGTGTTGAAAGTCATGATGGACACCCCCGATCCTTCATGCAGCGACCCTATCTTTTTAACTTCAACAGACGGAGCCGACTCCTTTGACTCCACCCCCCCCACCAACAGCACAGCTGCGATTGTTGTGAGCAGGATGTGTTTCATTTCAACATGATCCAAAAAGGTTAAGAAGATGATATTGTAATTATCACCCGATGCAAAGCTCTCACCGCTGAACAGCTCAAAATGCAATTCAACAACTCCTGAACTTTGAACAACAAACTGTTCACCAAGCCAAAGCTCTGGCAGTTTTGTGAAGGAGTCGCTGATGTTTTTATCCAGACTTATATCATTTTTTCTCTTGGCTTTTTTTACCATGGGGCTTACGGGCTGCTCCACCGCCAAGTATTACTCCCATGCTGTTGTCGGACATCTCCAGCTCACAACTGGACTGACTCCAATCGGAAAGGTAATTGAGCAGGATGAAACCAACAAAGAACTTAGAAGACAACTTGAGTTGGTTGCTGAATTAAGAGATTTCGCCGAGAACAAGCTCAGCCTAGACGTTGGTAAAGCTTACTCCAAATACAAGCACCTAGACCGATCAGCTGCTGTATGGGTAGTGTATGCTGCCCCTAGATTCTCCACGAAACTCCAAACATGGAAATACCCCATTGTCGGTGAGTACCAGAGCAAGGGCTTCTTTAAGGAGCGAATGGCAAAAGAATACTCAGCCGAACTTCAAAGCCAGGGATTCGATGTGTACTTAGGAGAAGCAATTGCCTACTCAACACTAGGCTGGTTCAGCGACCCCCTGTTAAGCACCTTCCTTGATGACTCTGATGAGGAGCTGGCCGAAACGCTATTTCACGAACTCACTCACCGCACCTACTACTTAAAAGGAGATACGATGTTCAATGAAAGCTTCGCAACTGCCTTTGCGCAAAAAAGCGTGCAACTATGGTTAAAAGAAAAGGGTGAAGAGAAACGATTGGAGAACTACCGACAAAAGCTGAAAAGAAGAGATGAGTTTCGGAGTCTCCTTCAAGAAACAAAGAACGAACTTAACTTAATCTACAAAAACACAAATAACGATTCAGCGGTCATTCTTCAAAAACGCAAACAAGACTTAATGCAATCATTCAAGGCCACCTGTATTGATTTGAGGAAAAAATGGAACAAGCCCAAGTCATTGGAAAGCTGGATAGATGAAGAAGTAAACAACGCAAAGATAGCCGCCTCATCTGTCTACCTGTTGAAAGTCCCCTACTTCAACCAACTATGGGAACAAGCCAATCAAGACCCCAAGACTTATTTGGAAACGGTTAAGACCCTTGAGTAATCAGAAGCTAGTTGCTTTCAGCTTTTAATTCCTCAGCTGTCTTAGCTCCTTGTTTGCGGAGGAGGTCGGCAATTTTTGGATGGATGGTTGTATTAGCAGCTTCAAGTGGTCTATGGCCGTGCTTATTCTTCGCATTCATCCCCACCCGTTGGCGATTAGCAGTTCGACGACATCCTTGTGAGCATTCAAAGGCGCTCGATGAAAAAATGTCATATTAACCAAAGCCTTTGAAGTTGCGTCCACGTCACAAGTCAAATGTGTGCAACTGCTTCAATATCTTCCTTTATGATTATATACCACATCGTTTCAACGGCGGCCAAACTAAAGCCAACGAACATAGACTTCTCAATCCCTTAACTAACATGAAGATTTGAGACGAAGTGAATGAGCACGGTTGCCTTTGAGGGCGGGCATCAGTCAACCTCGACCGTACACGATTCTTGGCAGAATGTGGATACGACAGGCTGCCGGCGCTCGATAGCGACGGTGAAGGCAAACCGAGTGCTTATGAGTTTGGCTTGCGGAGGCGTTAGTGGTTGGCCAAGTTTTCTGGTAACTGCTCTGGGACAAGCTTGTGTTTGTCCGCCAACGTATTGCCCCGCTCGATGGCCCAGTAATCCTCTCCGATGATGAGGATTACGCGGCTTTGTGAAAGCAGCGCCGGCTTTTTTGGGAAGGGCATTTTTCGGTAATCGATCATTACGATTTTGCCTCCGGCCAATTCGTCGCCGGGTTTATAGCTCGCTGTTTTGTTCTGGTTGGAATCGAGTACCATGATTTCCTGTTGTCCCTTCCATTCTGAGAGGGAGACGATTTTGTATGTTTCCGGTCCAGGCGGTGTTGGTGCGGAGGGAGGGATGGCTGTAGGAGTCGGCAGTGGGGCCGGTTTTTTTTGGTACGGTAAAAAGAAGGCGCGCTGGGTGATGGCGGCAAAGAGTGTGCGATCTTCGCTCCCTAAAGTCTCCCCATGAACGGCTCGTGTCTTCAATGGTTCCTGTTTGGCGTATTTTGTTGGCCCGACGATCAGGGAGAGAAACTGAAAGTCGATCCTCACCTCGCCGCCGCCGTCTACAGGCAGCATGGTGATGTTCTCCACTCGCTGTGGGGTGATCCGGCTTGTCGTTGCTGACGCATAGGCCCCGGCTTCGCCATACAGCAGGAGGGAGAATTTAGCCGCGGAATCCCGGGTGATTTCTCCCGTCTTGTTGAGCGATGACGGCGTCAGGTTTTGCAGGCTGACTTTGTCACCGGTATTGAACAAGTGATTGCCTTTTGTGTAGATCGTGAGGCGATTACCGGTCTGTTTAGTTCCCTTAATTTTAGTGATGCCCGCAAGGCCTGGTTCTATTTTTGAGTCGTCACCAAAAAATAGCCGAGTCAGCCAGTTTCGTTTCTTTTTCCGGTTGGCGCTGATTGAATTTGAAGTCAGAGACTTGGTGGCGGTGGGCGTGTTCTTCCCGGCGTTAGGTAGTGCCAGAGTAAGCGTCATGGGCGCTGGGTTGGTATCGGTGTTGATAACGCGAAATACCCCGTTGTAGGAGGAAGGGAACTCTCGGCTTACAGGAAATGCACCGTTGAGTTGGACCATCTGGCCCTTTTCAAATGAGTGCGGTTTTACCGTTACCAAAGTCAACCTGGCACCCTGTTGAGTGTATGACTTGATCGTGCTTCGCGGAAGGAATGGGGTTTGCTCAAGAAGGAACATCAAGTCGATAACTTTTTGCAGGGAGCCTTGGCCGCTGACCGTGTACCCGATTTGCGTGGCTCCATTTTTGGCCAACTGTGTCGCCTTGAGTGGTCTTCGCGTGAACTTGTCCTCGCTTAATCCACTGGCCTTAATCGTCTCGGTAAGGTAAACGCCCATTCGTGAAATGGCCTCGCTTTGATCCATGGAAAACGCATTTCTCGATATGGCCGCCAGATAATGCTCATCGTTTTCAGTAAGAACTTTAAGTGCTTCTAGTTTATCTACCCTCGACTCGTAGGTGTTTACCCTCGATTTTGCGGTGTCCCGGGGTAGATAAATCCAGGGCACAATCGCCTTGGAGATGAACACCCACGCTACGACCAGGGCGATTCCGCTCAACAAGATGGTTTTCAGACTCAACCTAGCCATGCTGGGTTCCTTTCTGTCCCGGGATGCAGCTTAGGCCGTCAGCATGAATATCATCCGGCAATCTTGCAGGCGGGGCGTTGGTGTCCAGGTGGCGCAAAAGATCCAACGGAAAACGCCCGGGCAGGGTCAGGTCAAACGTGGCCCGGAATTTGTAGCCGTTCTTGTCGTTGACCGGTGTAAACGAAACGGGTTTGACGATGTACCCCAGGTTGCGGAGCTTTTTTTCAAATGAATGGAGAACATCGCTGTCCCTGACTTGCACCTGAAATGAAATTACCCCCGTTTTGGCGGAGCGCATGTTAATTTTGAGCAGGTAGATTTGATCGCATTGCGGCATGACAGAGCTAAGAAAAGCCACGTGTTCAAGCCAATGCCGGTTGGCCCCATGCCAACTCCTGATTGAGTCTGCGTTTCTTCTCGTCCACCTGCCGATGTCTTTTTCTCGCTTGGCCAAGATACTGTGGGTCGATATCAGGCCATTGGCTCCTGATAGTTTCATCTCGTATTCCTCCGCCAATTTAGAGCGCGCGCCAAACAGAAAAACAAACAGGGCCTGCAAGATCACAACACTCAGCAGCCACTTGGCGCGGCCCTGATTGCGGCGGAGCACCGGGCGCTTAGGGGCAAGAAAATTAACCGCCAGCCCGCGCTCATCCACGAAGCCAAGCGCTAGGCCAAGCGCGGTCAGTGTCCGGGTCGCATCGGTCTCCCTCTCCTTTGGCAACCGAACTCCGGTGGGGGGCGGCATTCGTTTGCAGTCGATGTCCGTTTGACTCCGAATGATGTCGCGGAGATTGTCCTCCAGTCCGGTGCCGCCCGCGACGTACAGGTGCTCCAGCGGCTTGAACGCCTCCGAACCTTCGTAGCTATGCAAGCAGCGGATAATCTCCTTGGCTGCCTGCGTGATACAGTCCTGCCCAGCCTCCTCGGTCACATCCTCCGGCGCTTCCAGGTTGACTGATAATTCCCGGCTGAAAACCAAGCGACCATCAATCAGAATGTCCACATCCACCTCGTGACGACGAACCGAGATGAGAGCAACGGCATCACCGTTGATTTCGGGCACGCAGGCCTTGAGTGCGCGAAAGGAGGCCAGTGGCCGGAGAGCAAGCCCGGTGAGTGTCAACCCGGCCGCCTCGGCGATCGCCTGATAGTGGTTCACCGTTTCCCGACGCACGGCCGCCACAACAACATGAGCCTTGGTGTCGGGGGTCGCCGGGATGGCTTCTTTTTTGGCAGATTGGAGTTCCTTCTTCGTTGGCACCTTGGTGACGGTGAAGTCGATGACCGCGTCTTTCTCAGGGAATGGCAATTCGCGTGCGGCACGCATATGCACCATCGCTGCCATTTCGCCGGCGTCCTTGAGAGGTGGCAACAACAGTTCCTTCAGCACGGCTTCGCCCCGGCGTGCGGCCATGACTACGGTGCCAGGTGAGATGTGCAACGACTTGAGTTGCTGGGCGATCCACTCGCCGACTTTTTGGGGGTTGGCGAGGTCGAACTCCTCCCCCGGCACGGGGATCACCTCGACTCGCTTGACCCGGGTGCTACCGGGTGTCTTGCCGGTGGCGACCTGCACCACTCGCAACATTCGCTGGTCGATATCCAGCGCAGTGACGTCGCTCCTGCTGCCCAAACCGGAGCGGGCCCGGATCAGTGCGCTTGGCCAAGCGCGACCGCTGGTGATCGGGGTGTCAGTCATTGTTTGTCATTCTCATTTCCTGCCGGGAGGCAAACGGATACGGAACACCCAGCTTGGTCAAGTCCCGGAGATATAAAACCCGCGGCTCGGGGCCGATTAAATCCACGATGGCCTCGAGCACGCGGTACCTGCCCGAGGGTAGGGCGTAGCCTATCACCTGAATGTGAAATTGAAAACTGCGGGCTGTGATGAGGGGCTCAATCTGCCTGAACTGGCCGGCGTCTAGCAGGCTCTCCTCCAGCAGCCAAGCGATGGAACGGCTGGCCTCTGGGCTGAGGCCCTGTCGTGCGGAGACGATCGTGCTGGCCAAGGCTTCGTCGATGCCCTCCACTTGGGCGAGGATGCTAGCCGGGGCGGTGTTGATGTTCACTCTCTCGAGGCGGATCTGCTTTGCGTCGGTGGTGAAGCGGTCCAGCAGTTGGCCAAGGTCTCCTGCACCAACGCCAGACTTGAGTTCGCGCTGAGCCTGGTTTTTTTCCTCTGTGACGATGAGCGTGGCGTTGACGAGGTTTGCGAGTGAGGCGATCGGTTGACCTGCCTTCCGCTTGGCCTCAAGAAAGGCGACCGTCTCATCCGTCAACCCGGCGGGTTCGGGGTCAAGTGCGACGGTGTTGATGTCGAGGCGCGGCTGGTTGTTGCGGTTCACGTTCCAGTCCCTCGAGTGCAGCGTGAAAAAACGATGCAACCCGCCGCTGAGTGTTCCGTCCTGATTGTCGGGCGGAAACAGGGTGTCGGCGTCGTTCTCATTGGCGTCGAGTTTGTGGTTGCGGTTGGCGTCTTCGCCGTAAAGGTGACCGGCGCTCACGCCTTGTGCCAACAGTAGTTCGTCGAGAAAACTGACTGGCTTGTTGGGAATCGAGTACGGGACTGGCAGCAAATCGTACGAGTCCTGTTCTGCTCCGTTGTCTCGGGCGATTGAGTCGCCATCGACGAAGTCTGCCAGCGCCTCGGCGGCGGGCAGTGGCATGTTGGGTACCTTCATTAACTGCAGCACGTTGGTTACATTTAGCGGCAGCTTGGACGCCTCATCCAGCACGCCGAAAATAATCTCGTCTGTCTCGAGCACGCTGCGCCGGAAGACGGAGAAGTACCACTGATCTGAGCCGTCGTCGTAAACCAGCTGGTGCTCGAAGTCGGTGGGATTATCGATCCAACCCTCCGAAGTACGGGAAGGATCGCTCACCACATCGATGGCCCAGTCGAGTCCGCTCAAGGCGACGACCCAAGCCTGCTCCGAGCGCAGCGTGGAGGCAGATGCCGTCGCGGCGGCCTGCATGCGGAACATCAAACTGATCGCGATCATGGACAGCAAACCGACGATGACGAGGACCCCTACCAAAGCAATGGCATTATCGTCGGGAACGTTGTGGCGGCGGACATTCACTGCGTGATGGAGTTTGCGCTCGCCCAGGCGGGGATGCGGATGATCCGGCGAAAAACGTGGTTAGTGTAATCCTCGAGCAGGTTTGTTGCGGACATCGGCTCGATGCCGAGGCTGACCTCGACCCCAAGTGGCAATTGCGGTCCGGGCCAAGTGTTCACCCACGCGCTGCCATTGAGGTAACGAAACTTTAGATATTTCAACCGGTCGGTGATGCGGACAGGATTGATTCGCAATGCGACCACGCTGTTGGTGGACGCCTTGGCCGAGAGCAGGCGTCGCTCGATTCGGTTGATGGCATCGCCCTGCATCAATGAGGCCAGCACATCGTTGGTATCGCCGGAACGGCGTACCGTTTGCGATGTCATTTGTTCGACCATTTGTTGGTTGGCTTCGTTGTCAAGCGAACCGCTGGGCAGGGGTTTTTTGAGCAGTTCGTAGCGGATAAGCCGGTAGCCGGTCTCGGGGTAAGCTGGGGATTCAGACTCGGTTTGCTCCCGCCAACTGGCTTGGCTTGGGACGCTGGATTTCAGGAACTCAATCCAGTCCGCCCCACCCTTCGCGCCTACGCTGCGGGCAGGATGGTACAGCGAGCACCGGAGTTCCGTGCTCAAGCGGTCGAGGATCAGTCGCGCACTGCCGATGCGCTCGGTTTCCTCCAGCAAGTCGTTCCGGAACCGGGCCGCCTGCTGGTAGTAATACATCGCCGTGGCCAACAATCCCGTGGCAATGACAATGGCCAGCATTACCTCGAGAATGGTGAAGGCGGCAGCAAACCGGAGCCGCTTGGCCAAGCGCGTTGCAGGAAAGGTGTTCATCGTGTTGTGCCGCGCATCATGCGGGCGAGCCGGGTTTCCCGCTGCAGCGTCTCGTTGCGGATGATCACCTCGACCAACGTCAAGCCGCCGCCCATGTCGAGGTCTTCGCTTGGTTCGGTGACTTCCACTTCCCAATTCCATCCGTCAAACGGCGGCTCAAAATCGGTGGGCGGCGAAGAGCTCATCGGCTTGAGGGCAAGCGCGATCTCCGCCAGCGTCGAGGCGGCCAAGTTCGAAGCGTCAAGCTCTGCCCTCATGCGATCGACGCTCTTGAGCGAGGCACTGAACCCGCCGGAAATCACCGCCGCCGCAAAGACAAACAAGGCGAGCGCAAGGACGACCTCGAACAGAATAGCTCCAGTGGTCGTGCGCTTGGCTTTGCAGCTTGGAGGGGTCACGGCTTGGGCTGTGGCTGGCCAGGCGGCTGGATTGTCCGGGCTACTTCGTTGGTTTCGGCGCCGATCGGCTCGTTCGGGGTGATTTCGATGATATCCCGGCGCACCGTGCCGGTCAGCCCGATCAACTCGACGATTGCCTTGTTGGAGTTGTCCTGGTTGCGATCGGCCAACCGCACCTTGACAGAGTCGCAGGAACCATCGGGATAAAAGTGAATTTTCGGAGGTTCATCCAACTCAAAGAATGCGGCGGAGTCGCTGTCCGGGAGCGTTGCATTGGCTGAAAGTTGTGCGGACAGTTGAGAGTCCAAATCAGTCAACTCGACGGACTCGACGATGACGAGATTATCCATGACTTGGGTGAAATGGACGCTGTTCGGGAGTTGGGTAAACTGCCCCGGTTGCTCAAGCGGATCGGCTTCCCACTCGGCGACCGGGCCGGCTGCGGTCGATTGCGCCAATTCGTCAGCGGCGGAAAAGCGAATGCGGATTTTTCGACCGGTGCGCTCGGCCTCGCTGCGGGCGAAGCGGAAAAGCGACTCGAGCCTGTCGGCTCCGCCAGAAAGCGAAGCGCCGCGGCCCATTGAGTTGAACTCAAAAACCGCAGCGCCAAACAAAAGCAACAGCAAAACCAGCACCAACAGGATTTCTAACAACGTGAACCCGTGGTTGGAGGTGCCGGCAAGCTGCGGCCGGTTATTCATCCCCCGTCGTGACCGGGTCTGCTGCTTCGCTCAGTTCCTCCAAACTGTCTGCCTCCTCCTGGGCTTCCTTGTCGCCAATATCGTCTTCCGTTCCCTCCAGTCCGTCCGGGCCTTTGGAGTAAAGTCGGTAAGGCGGATCGCCAGCCTGCATGAACTCTGGATCGGCTGGCTCGTAAACCAGCGTGTTGGACCAGGCGTCCCCGAACGTAGTGCCGACTTTGACGTATGGCCCCTGCCACTTGGCGCCAAGTTTCTCATTCTCGAACTCCGGTTTTTGAACCAAACCCAAGAGTCCCCCTTCCTCCTCGGTGGGGTAGTGGCCGATATTTAGCCGGTAATTGTCGAGTGAGCCTTTGACGTTGTTGACCAGCATCCGGGTGGTGTTTTTTTCCGCCCCTTCCTGCTGCGGTATGACAAAGGCCACGATCGCCCCCGCCAAGAGCATGATGATGACAATGACCAATAGAACCTCAATGAGGGTGAAGGCGCCCGGGTGGGCTTTACCGGTGTTGGATTTCAGTTTCATTGTTTTTTCGTTAAGTAAAAGTCGTATTTCAAATCAAACCCCATAATGGACGACGACCGAGCGGAAGCATTCAAAACAACTTTGTCGCAACAATCGTTGTCGCATATTATACTCTTTCTTTTTCCAAACACTTCGTGTCGCGTCTGGTTGACGGGGAGAAATATCACCTGTTATGAGCAAAAAGTCAACCTCGCCCACGCCATTTTATTTAGTCTGACCAAGCGGGACTCAACTTTGGCCAAGCGAACTGGCCATGGTGAAAATGGGCAGCAACAGGCCAAGCGCCAAGAAGCCGATGCCGGCGGCAACCACACACAAAATCACCGGCTCGATCAGGCGGACGGCCTGGTCCACCTGCTGGTTGGTCCGCCGCTCCACCGAGTCGGCGATTTGCAGCAGCACTTTTTGCAGTTGGTTCGACTCTTCGGCAACGGAAATCATCGCCAACACCTGCTCGGGGAACATGCCTCCGGCTTTTAATGGCTCAGCGAGTGGTTCGCCGGCGCGGACGTTTTCGATGGCATCGTCAATGTTTCCCGCAAGCAGCGCCGAGCCGGTGGCGTCGCGGCTGATGGCCAGCGCCTGCAGAATTGGCACGCCGTTGGCCAGCATCGTACCAAGGATACGGCAAAACCGGGTGATCGCCACCATACGCAGCGCCGTTCCGGCCACCGGGATTTTTAGCCGCCATCGCTCCATCGCCTGTTTGCCGGTGGGACTCTGGAGCACACCCCAAAACAGCGCGACAATTCCGGCCAACCCTGCCATCAGGAACAGCCAATAGTTGCGAATGGTCGCGCTCAGGATAAAGACCACTTCCGTCGGCATCGGCTTGTCGATCCCGGCCAGCATTGGCTCAAACTTGGGCACAAAAAATACCAGCGCGGCAATCATCACAACACCGCCGAGCATGACGAGCATCACTGGGTAAACGAGCGCGCCGAGCACTTTGCCGCGCAGTTCGTCGAGTCGCTCGAGAAACACGGACAGGCTCTCCAGCACGTCCTCCAAAAAACTGGCCCGCTCGCCCGCCTGCACCATGACGGTATGCAGCGTGGGGAACACTTCACCATGTTCGGCCATCGACTCGAACAGCGTTCTGCCGTCGGCCACGGCGTTGTGAATGTCGCGCAAAATCCCGGCGAGTCGCTTGTTGACGGTCGATTTGATGAGCGACTTGAGCGAGCGCAGCAACGGCACGCCGGAGCCGAGCAAATCGGAGAGCTGCCCGTACATCACGCCGAGGTCGCGATTCGAGATACGGCCGCGGAACGACTTGGTGCTGCGTTCGCCCTCGGTGTTCCAGACGTCCAGCGGAAAAAGATCCCTCCCCTCGATCAACTGGATGGCAGCTCCCTGCGCGTCTGCTTCGATGTGGCCGGTGACTTTTCCGCCGGTCAGGTTTCGGGCTGTGTACTGAAACTTGGGCATGGCAACTTGGCTTACTCGGCGGTCACACGCATGACTTCCTCCGGCGTGGTGGTTCCGCACCCAACCTTGTCCCAGCCGTCCTCGCTAAGCAGCCGCATGCCGTTGGCCCGACCGATGCGAACCAACTCAGTTGACGCGACGCGCTCGATGATTTTTTCACCCAGTTCCTCGTTCATCATCAGCAACTCGTACAGGCCCGTCCGGCCCCGATACCCGCTGTTGCGGCATTGGCGGCAACCTCTTCCGTGATACATCTTGTCACTTTTTGAAATGCCAGCCGTCTTCGGGTATTTTACTTCGGCGGGGTTCAGCTCGGTTTTGCAGTCGGGACAAATGACGCGGACCAAGCGCTGGGCCATCACGCCGCTTAGCGTACTGCTGACCAGGAACGGCTCGACTCCCATATCAATCAGGCGCGTAGCCGCCGAGGCGGCGTCGTTCGTGTGCAGCGTGGATAAGACCAAATGACCGGTCAGCGAGGCCTGCGTGGCCGCCTGCGCCGTCTCGAGATCCCGAATCTCACCGATCATCACCACGTCCGGGTCGTGACGCAGGATGGCACGCAGCCCCATGGCGAACGACATGCCGACTTTGTGGTCGACCGGGATCTGGTTCACGCCCTCGAGATTGTACTCCACCGGATCCTCGGTAGTGATCACCTTTTTCTCTGGGCCGACGATGGCATTGAGCGCGGCATAAAGCGTGGTCGTTTTACCGCTGCCGGTCGGGCCGGTGACAAGGAGAATGCCGTGCGGCTTGTCGATCAGCCCCTGAAACTGTTGGAACGTTTTCTCGTCTAGCCCCAGCTCCGGGAGGCTGTAAAGAACCGTTGTCTTGTCAAGGATCCGCATTACGACGCCTTCGCCAAAAATCATCGGGATCACGCTCACACGAACATCCACCTGCCGGCTGCCGACCGAGAACTTGATGCGTCCGTCCTGTGGCAATCGCCGCTCGGCGATGTTCATGTTCGAGAGTATCTTAACACGGCTGATGATCGCCGCCTTGAACCGATTGATCTGCGGCGGCACGGCGGCCTCCTGCAACACGCCGTCGATGCGGTACCGAATCGAGAGCGTCCGCTCGTAAGGCTCGATATGAATGTCGCTAGCGCGCTCGTTAATCGCCTCAAGGATGATCTCGTTGACCAGCTTGATGACGCTGGCCTCCTGCGCCATTTGCAACAGGTCCTGGCTGTCATCCTCCGAGCCGGAGAGGGAGAGATCCTCACCGCCGGTCATTTCCTCAACCGTGTCGCCACCGACGCCGTAGTGCTCCTTGATGACCTTATCAACCTCGTCGAAGGGAGCCAGCACCGGCCGCACCTCCAGCCCGGTCAACAGCTTGATCTCGTCGAACACATACAGGTCAAACGGGTCACTCGTGGCCACCTTGAGCGTGCCATTGTCCCGGGCAATGGGTGCGAGGTGATTGCGATACACGAACCGCGATGGAAGCGATTGGATGGCTTCGGGATCGATGGCTACACCGGGC
>Ga0209228_1001327_pt1 | contig 12402 bp, 10 predicted proteins | sample METZYME_3_150m_FD_187547 | JGI IMG/M metagenome (GOLD analysis project Ga0209228, IMG submission 187547) | Marine microbial communities from oxygen minimum zone in mesopelagic equatorial Pacific - METZYME_3_150m (SPAdes) (version 2) | ecosystem: Environmental > Aquatic > Marine > Oceanic...
TCTCTTTCAGCTGAAATTGGGGCAAAAGTGATAGATGGAGGTCGAGAGATTTGCTCTCATGCTGGGATTGCGCTTGCTGGTGGCCATAGCATTGATTCTCCAGAACCTATATTTGGTCTTTCAGTCTCGGGTATTGTTGAAATTAAAAATCTGAAAAAAAATATTGGTGCAAAGGTTGGTGATACTTTGTTTTTAACAAAGCCTTTGGGGATTGGTGTGCTTGCAACTGCACAAAAAAAGAAAGTTGTTAGCGATAATGATCACAATATAGCAGTCAAGCAAATGTCTTCACTCAACGATATTGGAGCTAAGCTTGCTGCAATTAGTGGCATTAATGCTGTGACAGATGTCACAGGTTTTGGTTTAGCAGGGCACCTTTTAGAGGTTTGTAAGGGGAGTAAAGTTGCAGCAGAGATATATTTTGACAAGCTTCCTTTGCTCCCCAATATATTAAAATATATTCAAGATGATTGTGTCCCTGGCGGCACAGTAAGAAATTTTGAAAGTTATGGAAAGCATCTAAGTGATTTATCAGAGGTTCAGAAGTCAATTTTATGTGACCCTCAAACCAGTGGCGGCCTACTTATTTCGGTCTCAAGTGAGGCACTAAAAGAATTTACTGAGCTTATGAATTCCAATGCTCTGAATTTAAAATCTATCGGAAAAATTGTAGAACAAATAGATGGAGCTGAAACTATCTTTATAAAATGAATAATCTAAGAGAAGTAGATAATTTTTCTGAAATTTTTAAATTAAATACGCCTTTAGTAGATGTGAGGGCACCGGTGGAGTTCATAGAAGGATCTTTCCCTCATGCTCATAATTTCCCAATTATGACAGATATTGAAAGGCATCAAGTCGGCATATGTTATAAAGAGAATGGCCAAAAATCAGCTATTAAGCTCGGCCATGACTTAATCAATGGAAAAACCAAAGAACAAAGAGTTGGACAATGGCTTAATTTCGTTAAAAAACACCCAAAAGGAGCACTTTATTGTTTTAGAGGTGGATTACGCTCCAAGATTTCACAAGACTGGATTTATGAGCATTCTGGGGTTTCTTATCCAAGAATAAAAGGGGGTTATAAGGCATTAAGGTTGTTTCTTATTAATGAAATGAATCGCATAGCCAATAAAAAGATTTTTCTAGTTATTGGTGGTCAAACAGGTTGCGGCAAAACAATTTTATTAAATGAGTTCGAAAATAGTATAGATCTTGAAGGTCTTGCAAATCATAGAGGTTCTGCCTTTGGAAGCAATGTGTCTTCACAGCCAAAACAAATAGATTTTGAAAATGCTTTTAGTATAGATTTGATTAAAAAAGAATCTTGTGGTCATTTATTAATAGAGGATGAGGGGAATAACATTGGGACTATTTTCATGCCCGAGGCAATTAAAAATAAGATACGAGAATCAAGTATTGTGATTCTAACAGCATCCCTTGAAGACAGACTCAAAATTAGTTTACAAGCATATGTCATTGATATGGCTGAAAAATTTTCTACTCAAGATTTGAAAAATGGCTTTGAAAATTTCTCAAACTATTGGCACAATAGTCTTTTTAAGATTCAAAAAAGACTTGGTGGAGTCAGATATAAATCACTTTTAAATCAGTTGAAATTAGCGCTTAATAACCATCAATTTAATAATGATTTAAATGATTATTTACCACTCATTGAGTCGCTTCTAGTTGATTATTATGATCCGATGTATGATTTTCAAATTAATAAGAAAAAACAAAGAGTTATATTTCAGGGAGACTATAAAGAAGTGACAAGATATTTGAGAGAAATTACAGTTTAGTTGTAATTTCTATGTCAGTAATTGGCCTTGATTGACAGGCTAGAATTTCTCCTTGAGATAACGGCACAAGACACTCTTGATGAACGACATCTCCTTTAACTAGCTTTAGAATACAGCTACCACAATGACCCTGTCTGCAGCTATGATTGACAAGAACATTATTAGCCTCAAGTTCACTCAAAATTGAATCTTCACCATAAACATAGAGCGACTCAGTTTTACCATTAATATTATCAACATCAATCTTAAACATCTGATACTAAGCACTTACAGCTTAAAGTCACTAAAATCTTCGTCTTCAGAGTCTATAGTATTATCGATTGCGCTAACAAGATACGAGGTGATTTCTGTCTCCTGTGGGGCAACTTGAACATTATCAGAATCAAGCCAGTGGTTTAACCAGGGTAGTGGGTTAGAAGTTTGTTCAAATATAGGCTGCATATTTAATGCCGACATACGAATATTTGTAATGTATTCAAGATATTGTTTAAGAATTTGGGCATTTAAACCAATCATTGATCCATCTTTAAAAAGGTATTCAGCCCACTCTTTTTCTTGGTTTGCAGCATCTTTAAACATCTGTATAACTTCGGCTTCACACTCTATAGCAATAGCTTGCATATCGGGGTCATCCTTACCATCACGCATTAAATTGAGCATGTGCTGAGTGCCAGTAAGGTGGAGTGCTTCATCTCTGGCAATTAGCTTAATAATCTTAGCATTACCCTCCATTACTTTTCTTTCTGCAAAAGCAAATGAACAGGCAAAGCTAACATAGAAGCGGATTGCTTCTAATATGTTCACCGACATTAAAGTCAAATATAATTGTCTCTTAAGCGAATACATGTTGATAGTGAGAGGCTTTCCATCGATTTGATGCTCTCCTTCGCCGTTTAAAAGATACGCTTGAGTTTGTTTGATTAATTTATCATAGTGTTTCGAGACACTTGTAGCTCTCTGAATTATTTCTTCAGTTTTCATAATTTCATCGAAAACTTCACCTGGCTCATTAACAATAGCTCTAATAATATGAGTATAGGATCGAGAATGGATTGTCTCTGAGAAAGCCCAAGTCTCAATCCAATTTTCTAGTTCAGGTAGAGAGACAATAGGAAGAAACGCAATATTAGGGGAGCGCCCTTGAACCGAGTCTAATAAGATTTGATATTGAAGATTAGAAACAAATATGTGCTTTTCATTTGGCAGCAATTTACCAAAATCAATCTTATCTTTTGAGACATCAATCTCTTCTGGTCGCCAAAAAAAAGAAAGCTGTTTCTCAGTAAGTTTTTCAAACATTTCAAACTTTTGCTGGTCAAAGCGAGCAACATTTACGGAGTCACCAAAAAACATTGGCTCTTTTAGAGTGTCACTAATTTTTTGATTAAAAATACTATAGGCCATAATTAATAAATTTAGAGTTTACAGACGCCATCTTCACAATCGTCATCACCTTTCTTTTCAACGCTTTGATCATCACTAGCGCCATCTCTTGTTGTATGGTAATAAAGTGTTTTAATGCCATACTTGTAGGCTTTGAGAAGATCCATTAAAAAGAGCTTCATTGGAACTTTATTGCCATCATATTGAGAAGGGTCATAGTGCGTATTCGTTGAAATAGATTGGTCTACAAACTTTTGCATAATTGCACATAATTGGAGATAGCCTTCGTTGTTTTTTATATCCCAAAGAAGTTCATATTTTTTATGCAATTTTTCATAATCTGGAACTACTTGCTTTAATATGCCATCTTTCGATTGTTTCACAGATATAAAGCCTCTTGGCGGCTCAATACCATTCGTAGAATTAGAAATTTGAGATGAGCTCTCACAAGGCATTAGGGCTGTAAGTGTTGAATTTCTAAGACCTTTTTCTTTAATATTTTTTCTTAAAGTGTCCCAATCTAATTCGAGCTTGGTATTACAAAAATCATCAATATCTTTTTTGTAGCTGTCAATTGGCATTATGCCTTTTGCATACTTAGTTTCAGAGAAAAGAGGGCACGGACCAAATTCTTGGGCAATTTGATTTGAAGCTTTCAGTGAGTAGTATTGAAGTGCTTCAAAGGTTCTATGAATCAAATCATTCCCTGAGCCATCAGAATATTTAGCGTCATTTTTAGCTAAATAATATGCTAGATTGGTCACTCCGATGCCTAATGTTCTTCTATTATTGCTTGTTAATTCAGCAGATTTCAGAGGGTAGTCTTGATAGTCTAATAAAGAATCAAGAGAACGGACAATGATATCTGTAATATCTTCTAGTTCATCAAGGCTTTCAATAGCACCAAGATTTACAGCTGAAAGGGTGCATAAAGCAACCTCTCCTTCATTATCTTGGACAGAATATAAGGGCTTAGTTGGAAGGGTAATTTCCATGCATAGATTTGATTGTTTAATAGGAGCATCTACTGGATCAAAAGCGCCATGAGTATTGCAGTGATCTACATTTTGTAAGTATATACGACCTGTATTAGCTCTTTCTTTCATAAACAAAGCAAACAATTCGCGTGCATTGATTTGTTGTTTACGAATAGAATCATCCTTCTCATATTTTTCATAAAGTTTTTTAAATTTAGGCTGATCAGCAAAAAAAGCATCATAAAGTCCAGGGACATCATTAGGTGAGAACAATGTAATATTTTCATCCTTAAGAAAGCGCTCATACATTAGGCCATTAAATTGGACACCATAATCTAAGTGTCTAATTCTATTTTCATCTGTGCCAGTATTGTTCTTGAGAACAATTAAACTTTCCACTTCAAGATGCCATAAAGGGTAGAAAAGGGTGGCAGCACCACCACGAACTCCTCCTTGAGAGCAGGATTTAACAGCTGTATGAAAATGTTTAAAGAAAGGAATGCACCCTGTATGAGTAGCTTCTCCGCCTCTAATTGGGCTACCTAAAGCTCTTATTTTCCCAGCATTTATTCCGATTCCTGCTCGTTGAGATACGTACTTAACGATAGCTCCAGATGCAGCACTAATTGAGTCTAAATCATCATCAGACTCTATTAAAACACAAGAAGAAAATTGACGAGTAGGAGTTCTAACGCCAGCCATTATTGGAGTAGGTAATGATATTTTAAAGTTAGAGGCAGCGTCGTAAAAGCGCTTAACAATGTTTAATCTAGACTTGCCTTTATATTCTTGAAATAAGCACATTCCAACGAGCATATAAAGAATTTGAGGAGATTCATGAATTTCTCCAGTAACACGATTTTGAACTAAATATTTTCCTTCAAGTTGCTTAACAGCGGCATATGAAAAGTTCATATCGCGCCAGTGATCAATGTAATTATCTAGTTCTTTAAACTCATTAGGCTTATACTTTTTTAATATATCTTTATCATAAATTCCTAAGTCAGTTAATTTTTTTACGTGATCAATTAGAGCTGGTGGCGTAAAAGATTTAAAAGCTTTTTTTCTAAGATGAAAAATTGATAAACGAGCTGCTAAATATTGATAATCAGGAACATCAGTAGAGATTAAATCCGCCGCTGATTTAATAATAGTTTCATGAATATCTTCAGTTTTAATTCCGTCAAAAAAAGCGAGTTGAGCATTAATTTCAACTTGAGATACAGAAATATTTTCAAGATCTTGAGATGCCCAATGGACCACGCGATGAATTTTTTCTAAGTCAATTGACTCTTTCGAACCGTTTCTTTTAGTAACTAAAATTTCTTGATCGACAGCATTGTCTTTGACAGCTTGTATTTCCTGGTTCAAACTTAACTCCTAAAAGGGTACTACATTTAGTGCCTACGAAGATAAATATACACTAAATATAGAATATAAATAAAATAGATACAATGGTAAATATAAATTTAGTAGAAATTTAGGATCTAAGTAATTGAAAAAAAAGAAGAAATCAAATATAAAAAAAAATAGTAATTAAGATTTTTTTCTCGAAATAAAAATTCCAGAAATTATTAGAATTAATGCCAATATATTTTGCCAAAGAATTTCTTCGCCAAGTAATAATGCACCAAGAAAAAAAGCGACAACGGGAATTAAATAATTAATATTTGATAGAAATGTTGCACCAGCGGCGTTGATAATTATGAAATATATATAGGCTGCAATTCCTGTAGAAAGGACACCTAATAAAATAATCGCTGATCCACTTAAAAGAGGAATTTCACTAAAATTTATTACTAAAGTATGGGGCCAAATAATAAATGATAAGATTGAGGCAACAATTAAAACACAGGTACTAGAAATAATCGGATCATAAGAAGTTAATCTTGACGCAATAATTGTATTAACAGAGTATGCACAAGCCGCCCCAAGAACTAAAATAATACCAAATATAGTGTTAGATCCATTGGAAATTGATGGAGCAAGAATAAAAAATACACCTGAAATTCCACAGATAAAACCTAATACTTTAAACTTATTAAGCTTGTCATTTGGAAGAAAAAAATGTGCAAGCACTAAAGTAACTAAAGGCATAATTGCCATAAGCAATCCCGCCATACCAGAGGTAATAGACAATTGACCCGTTGAAATAAGTAAGTAGGGCAGTATATTACCAATAACAGCATAAATACTAAAATGAATCCAGGGTCGAAGAGATCGGGAAAGTCTTTTAGAGTAAATAATAGAAATTAAAAACATAGAAATGGCACCGATAGTTAATCTATAAGTGACAACTTCCTCAGGAGAAAAAAATAGTAAAGATCGATCTGTTAATAGAAATGACGAACCCCAGATAATTATTAATGAGGCAAGAAGTAAGTAATTTCTTGTAGTATCAGACATATTAAGATAATGGGGACTAAGAAAAAATATAAAGGATGTTTTAGTAAATAGGGTGGGACTAAGTAATATTATCCATATAAATAGTTTTTAAGTGATTATTTGTGAAATATAATATAAATTGATATTATTTAACATAATATAAATTATACGAAATAAATAACCATAAAATTGTATAAAAATGACAATAAATCTATAAAAAACAATGAGTTACATACTAAGTTCGAAATTCTTTGTTTTAGCAGCTAATAGCGTACAACATTGATACTTTATTACTAAAATTGAAAAAGTAGCTTAAATCTAAAATTTAGGACAAAAGGGTGATAAATTGATTAATTAGCTTAAATATATTTAAATATGAAAGAAACTGAGCTAATCTTTAGCTCTTCTCCTAACAAACTTTCCAGTAAGTCTATATTTTTGACCAGGATTTTTTGGGCTTTCAGGAATTGTGAGTTCTAAGAAGTTGTGATCAACTAGCGGATTGATTATTGCAGTTTTGAATTTGGATTTATTTGTTCTACTCAAAATTTTCATTAACTCTAAAGCAGTACTTTCTTCTTTGCAATTTTTTAGAATTTTAAGATGGTCCCTGCTTAGTCCCTTCTTAGTCCCTATTTCCTCATTTATACTTTCAGAGCTGTATAAAAAAGATAATTGCTCAACTTCCTTTCCTATCTTTTTACTTCGCTTAATATCCTTAGTCCAGTCATCTCTTTGGACAATTTCTTTTGGTTCTTCTATTGCTGGAGTTTCTTTTTTTAAGAACTTAAACATTTGAGATTAAATTAATAAATTACACGTTTAATTATATAACTTAATGAGAATGACTGTTAGCCATTCTACAATTCTAGCTGACTTATATTGCTATTTCTTCTTATTTCGTATAAATAGTATTGTCGCTTTAGTGAGTTAATATTTGATCTAAAAATATCTGTAGCCTATCTGATTCGGCATTAGTAAAGAAGTTATCAGGGTCATTTTCTTCAACAATTTGACCATCATCCATAAAGATTATTCTATTGGCAACTTTTCTCGCAAACCCCATCTCGTGAGTCACGCAGATCATTGTAATACCCTCATTGGCCAGTTCAATCATTACATCAAGGACCTCTGATATCATTTCTGGGTCTAGAGCAGACGTAGGCTCATCAAATAGCATTATTTTTGGATTTGTACATAAAGATCTAGCTATAGCCACCCTTTGCTGCTGTCCTCCACTCAGCTGATTTGGATACTTTTCAGCTTGGTCCTTGATGCCTACTCTGTCCAGTAGCTTTAAGGCTTTCTCCCTGGCTTCTTGCTTTGTTTCGTTATGAACCCATATTGGAGCCAGAGTTAGGTTGTCCACTATCGTTAAATGTGGAAATAAATTGAAGTGCTGAAACACCATGGCCACTTCACTTCTAATCTTTCTGATTTTTTGCGCGTCGTCTGTTAGTTCTGTTCCTGAGACTAATATAGATCCTTCTTGGAACTTTTCAAGAAAGTTAACACAGCGAATTAATGTTGATTTACCACTCCCTGACGGGCCACAAACAACAATTATTTCACCCTCTTTTATATCTAAATTAATGTTTTTAAGTGCATGGAAATCCCCATACCACTTATTTAGATCTGATATTTCAATGATATTTGTTTTTTTATCACTCATTTTTAGTAACCTTTAGTTTTTATTTTCGGTGTTAAAGCGTAATTCAAGTTTTCTTGAATAACGTGACATTGTATATAGTATAGCCCACATGACCATAGTTACAAACACAAAGCCTTCAGGCTCTCTACCAAGCCAGTATGGATCATTACTTGTTAAATTAACCATTGCAAGCATGTCAAACAGTCCAATAATCAATACAAGCGTAGTATCTTTAAATAAGGATATTGACGAACCTACAATATTAGGAATTGATATTTTCAAGGCTTGAGGCAGGATTATTAGTGCATTCTTTTGGAGATAGCTTAAACCTATGGCATCAGCAGCCTCATATTGCCCTCTTGGAATTGCTTGTAGCCCTCCCCTAACGACTTCAGCGAAGTATGCCGCTTGAAAAAGCGCTATTCCTATAAGCGCTCTTAGGAGTTTATCAAAATAATTTCCTGATTCTAAGAATAGCGGCAGAACAAACGAAGCCATAAATAAAATAGTAATTAATGGAACTGCCCTAATAAATTCTATAAAAAGGGTAGAAAATAGCTTAATTACTTTTAAGTTAGATTGTCTCCCAAGTGCCAATAAAACACCGATTGGAAAAGAAACAATAATGCCAACTGATGCAATAATTAACGTCAATAATAACCCACCCCATTGGTCAGTATCTACGGGAGTAAGTATGCCAAATCCTCCAGCAATTAAGACATAAGAGATTAATGGATATAAAATTATTAGAGATAGAGTTACTCTATTCTTGTGTTTATAGTTTTTGACTAGCGGTACTATCACAAATAGTAATGCTGTTAGTCCGAATACTATGTTAGGTCTCCAGGTTTCTGTTCTAGGATAGAAACCATAGGTGTACATATAGAGCTTTTCGTAGATGTATGGCCAGCAAGCACCCACCCGTCCACAATTATCATTTGTAGCCATTTCTTCACTAAATTTAATCTCAAAGCCAAAAAAATTGACAGTTCCAAAGCTAAAGCTTGCATCAAATACCATCCAATTCAATAATGGTGGGATCAATATATAAAGCAGGTAGAGTGAGGCCAGTGTCAAGACGGAATTTATCCAGCTCGAGAATAGATTGGTTTTAAGCCATAGAACGGCACCAATCTGAGATATTGGCGGCTTTCTTGTTTCTTGTTGATCAAATACTGGCATAGTTATCTTCCCTGGATGGCCATTTTTTTATTAACATAGTTCAGCAATATGGATATAAATAGTGATATTACTAGATAAACTAGCATCGCCATCGCTAGAATTTCAACTGCTTGCCCTACTTGATTGAGAACTGTTCCACCAAAAGCGCTCATCAGTTCTGGATAGCCGATAGCTGTAGCAAGCGACGAGTTCTTTGTAAGATTTAAGTACTGGTTAATTGTTGGCGGAATTGCTACTCTTAAGGCTTGAGGCAAAATGATTAATTTGAGTGATTGGGTTGGCGTTAGTCCAATTGCAGCAGCAGCTTCTTTTTGTCCTTTATCAACAGCTTCAATGCCTGATCTGATTGCTTCTGCAATATATGTTGCGGTATAAACGCTTAAGGCAAAGGTTAATGCTAAAAACTCCGGAACAACGTTCATTCCGCCTTTTAAGTTAAATTTACCTAGAACAGAGATATCAAACTGTAATGGTGATCCAAGAACTAAAAAAACTATAATCGGCAGTCCAACAATTAAGGCGATTGAGAAAGGCCAGGTACTTGTATGAACTCCAGTTAGCTCATGCTTTTTCTTATAGAATTTTTTAACAAAATAGGAGGCTATTAGTCCAACCAGTAGAGCTAATACAACAACCATAAAGCCATCTTCTGGGATTGGTTTGGGTAAATAAAGTCCTCTTTGATTAAGGAACATAATGTCAAAGAACGCGAAGCTTTGTTTTGGATGTGGAAAAATGTTGATAAATAAGTTGTACCAAAAAAGAATTTGTAAGAGGATAGGTATATTTCTAAAGAGCTCTATATAGCCTCCTGCAAGTTTTGCAACTAGGTAGTTGTTTGAGAGTCTAGCGATACCAATTAAGAGACCAATCAGAGTAGACAGAATTATTCCAATAAATGCTACAACAAGAGTATTTATTAATCCTACATAAAAAACACTGAAATTCGAAGATTCAGGCGTGTAGTCAACTAAATAATTACCAAGAAAGGGCAAAATATCAAATCCAGCCCTATTTTTTAGAAATGTGAAGCCAGTGTTGATCCCTCTTTCTTCGATATTGTGGAACAAGTTTCCAATTGCAGTATAAAAAAGCCCTACTACAAGGATAAAGGTAACAACTTGGAAGAAAAATGCTCTTGCCTCGTTGTTATAAAGCAGGTCGCGAAAGTTTAACCCTCTGTGTTGCGATTTACCAATAGAGTCGAGGATTAGCTTCTTCATAAATAATTATAAATATTAAAAATTTTACTAAAAAAATTTTGAGAGGTCTTAAAAAGAATAAAAAAAAACCAGCCTGCTAAAGTATAGCAGGCTGGTTAGGGTTCTAACTAGATAATTGCTTATCTAAATGGAGGTGAATATAGAATTCCACCATCTGTCCATAGTGCATTCACACCACGGGCAATACCAATCGGCGTATTAATACCAATATTACGCTCAAAGCTTTCAGAGTAGTTACCTACTTGCTTAACGATTTGGTAAGTCCAGTCTGGAGTCAGACCAACATACTCATGAGTACTACCAGAGCGACCCATTAGGCGCTCACGCTCAGGGTTGTTAGAAACATCGTCAACAGTTGCACTAGTTACACCAAGCTCTTCAGCAGTAATCATAGCATTAAGAGACCATCTTACAATGTTGAACCACTGATCGTCACCTTGACGAACAACAGGTCCTAAAGGCTCTTTAGAGATGATTTCTGGAAGTACGACGTGCTCTGAAGGATCATTCGCAGCAGCACGCATTGAATATAGTCCAGAAGCATCAGTTGTTAATACATCACAACGTCCAGAGTCATAGTTAGTTAGAGTTTGAGCATTTGTGTCAGATACAACTGAGTTGTAGTCGATACCATTTGCTTTACCCCAGTCTGCTAGGTTTAATTCAGTAGTTGTACCTGCTTGAATACATACAGCAGCACCACTTAGTTCCATAGCACTAGATACACCTAGTGAAGACTTAACCATGAAGCCTTGGCCATCATAGTAGTTAACACCAGCAAAGTTCAATCCTAAAGAAGCGTCACGAGTGATTGTCCATGTAGTGTTTCTTGACAACATATCGATTTCGCCAGATTGAAGTGCAGTGAATCTTTCTTTAGCTGTTAAAGGTACAAATTTAACCTTTTGTGCGTCGCCAAGAGTTGCAGCAGCAACAGCACGACATACGTCAACGTCTACACCAGTCCAGTTACCTGCAGAGTCTGCAGCTGAAAATCCAGCTAGACCTTTAGATACGCCACAAGAAACGTGACCTTTTGCTTGAACATCGCTTAAAGTAGAAGCTTGTACACCAAGTGCACCAACGACCAGCAACGTAGCAGCAGACAATTTTAATAATTGTTTCATATATATCTCCTTAATGAGTTTCAAAGTATAACAATCCTTCACAATTGAATGAGGATTAGAGAAATTTTATCACTAGTTAAAGAATAAATACCAATAATTGATAAAAAAAATTTAAATCAATTCAACCATTAATGTCTAGTTAATCCTATTAATTCAATAATAAAGGCATATTTAAAGTATCAAAAGTTGAATTTAATTCAATTTACTTTTATCGATTAAATATACAAATTCGAGTAATTATTGGATCATATTTTTTAAATACTATCAAATTATCATTATTTATATAATGTTAATTTTACATTTATAATCAAAGAGTTATAACTATATTAGTTATTTAATACATCTATTTTTTTGTTGTTTTTTATGTAAACTATAGTTATTTTTTACCTATAGTGGTATAAAATAACTAATATTGAGTTCAATTAACTACGATTTATGAATGTAAAAACTACTGAATACCTTGCTATGGTGCGCAATAAAACGGGCTTTTCGGATTATAAAATAGCTAAAGAATATGATATAAATCAATCAAATTTGAGTAAATATAGCTCTGGAAAAGCTGCTTTAAGTGAAACACATGCCTGGTTATTCGCTAATATTCTTGATTTTGATCCTGCTGAGGTTGTTGCAAACACTAAGTTAGAGCATGCAATTAATACTGGAAATAATTCA
>Ga0209228_1001331_pt1 | contig 12376 bp, 11 predicted proteins | sample METZYME_3_150m_FD_187547 | JGI IMG/M metagenome (GOLD analysis project Ga0209228, IMG submission 187547) | Marine microbial communities from oxygen minimum zone in mesopelagic equatorial Pacific - METZYME_3_150m (SPAdes) (version 2) | ecosystem: Environmental > Aquatic > Marine > Oceanic...
TACCTAAGTTATATTGAGCATTGATATTTCCCTGCTCAGCAGATTTCTTATACCAGTTGATGGCTGCTTTATAATCTTGAGGAGTTCCTTTGCCATTAGCATACATCCAACCAAGGTTATATTGTGCTCTTGGGTTTCCATCTTCGGCAACTTGAGTCCATTCAAGAATAGCACCCTCATAATCTCCACTGGCATAAGCCCTCTGTCCATCGAAGTAATCAGCTGAAACATTTAATGTAAAACAAAAAGTAAATAAAAAAGCTAATTGAATGTGTTTTTTTATCATTATTTTCCTTTTATATTTGAACAAAAATTGCTTACAAAACCTAATGGTCATTATCTTAACATATTTATGTTTAAAAATGCGCCTTTGAGTAATTCTAATTATGCCGTTAAAATCTAAATTCACTATAGAATAGATTTATTTCATTAAGATAAATTTAGACACCCTTATTTCAATTTAATTTTCCATTCATATAGGTCGACTTTAAAACATATGAAAAAAATAAAATTATTTTCTTTTTTTTGGATATTTCAGTTTATTTACTCTTCACAAGTTTCTGCGGATGAGCTTCGAATTGCCGTAGCAAGTAACTTTTATCCAGCATTACAAGAAATTGTTAAGAGCTATGTGCTTAATCAAAACGATTCTTTAGTTCAAAAACATAACGTGGTTCTTATTCCTGGATCTTCTGGGAAGCATTTTGCTCAAATCATGAATGGAGCCCCTTTTGACATTTTCTTTTCAGCTGACGATCTAAGACCGTTATTATTAGAGCAGAATGGAAAGACTATTAATAAATCAAGACATACCTATGCACTTGGCCAACTTGTTTTATGGAGTCCCATCGATGATCTTATAGACACAAAAGCTTCAATCCTTCAGAGTAGAGATTTTAGATTTATAGCGATGGCTAATCCTAAAATTGCGCCCTATGGAAAAGCTGCAAAAGAGACATTAACATCAATGAATCTTTGGGAGCCCCTTGAAGAAAAATTGATTCGAGGGGAGAATATTGCCCAAACATTTCAGTTTGTGAATAGTGGAAACGCGAAACTAGGTTTTATTTCATTTTCACAAATTGTTAATTCTAACTATGAGATTAGCGGCTCTTATTGGAAAGTACCAAAATCACTTTATGAACCAATAGAGCAGCAAGTAGTTTTATTAAATGAGAGTTTTTTAGCTGAAGATTTCTTGTCTTATTTATTAGGTGAAGAGTCTCAAAACATTATTTCAAGATTTGGATACGATATACCCTAATGATAAATGAATATGATATTTCTGCGCTTATTGTAACTATTAGGTTGGCTATAGTGAGTACTGCTATTTTAGTTATTATCGGAACGCCATTAGCCTGGTGGCTCTCACAGACAAAAATTAAGTTTAAAGTAATGATCGAAGCTTTGATTGCCTTGCCGCTTGTACTCCCTCCAACAGTATTAGGGTTTTACTTGCTAATTACCTTGGGTTCTAATGGTCCAATCGGTAAATTGCTAGAATCTTTGGGCGGGAATTCAATTGCATTCACTTTTAGTGGTCTTGTCATTGGTTCAGTTATTTACTCACTACCTTTTGTAGTTCAACCACTTCAGAATTCATTTAGTTCGATTGGAAGGCAACCTCTAGAAGTCGCCTCTACTCTTGGAGCATCTAAGCTAGACCGCTTTTTTACAGTTATTGTTCCATTATCAAGGTCAGGTTTTTTAACTGCCTCTATTTTAGGCTTTGCACATACAGTTGGTGAATTTGGTGTCGTTCTGATGATTGGAGGTAATATTCCTGGAGAGACTGGGGTGCTTTCTATTGCAATTTATGATCACGTTGAGGCAATGGAATATAGTCAGGCACATATATTATCGGGCGGCCTTTTGCTCTTATCTTTTTTACTGCTAATCTGTGTATATGTATTCAATAGGCGATTTTCAATTTTGAAGAGCTCTGAGAAATGATTGAATGCAAAATTAAAGTTACTCTAGGCAGCTTCATTCTTGATGCTAACTTTAAAATACCAGGCGAGGGGATTACTGTTATTTATGGTCCATCTGGCTCAGGCAAAACAACTTTATTAAGGGCTATTGCAGGATTAGAAAAAAATCAAGATGGTTTTCTCAAGGTGGGTAATTCAATTTGGCAGGATGAATTAAATTTTGTAGAAACTCATAAGCGTCAAATTGGTTATGTATTTCAAGACGCTGCTTTATTTGAGCATCTGAATGTTAGAGGAAATCTCGATTATGTGATTAGGCGCTCACCAGGCCTAAGTAAAGATTATATAAGTTCTATTTATAATTTATTGGACATTGAATCTTTAATAGACAGAGATTCAAAACAGCTCTCTGGCGGTGAAAAACAACGTGTTGCAATTGCTAGAGCCTTGTTAGTTCAACCTAAAATATTGCTGTTAGATGAGCCTTTGTCTGCTCTTGATCTTAAACGAAAAAATGAAATTTTGCCCTACTTCGACTCTCTGCACAGTCAACTGGATATCCCAATTCTTTATGTCACTCATTCCCAAGATGAAGCCTCAAGATTGGCAGACCACCTAATGCTGATTGAAGATGGCAATATTATTGGCAACGGGCCAATTAATGACATGCTTACTAGATTTGATATGCCTTTATCGCATAGTAGTAACGCAGTATCAATCATTGATGCTAAGGTTACAGGTCGCGAGTCGGAGTTCAATTTGATGCACCTTGAATTTTTAGGTGGACAATTTATTGTTCCAGATAACGGTTTGTCAATTGAAAGTCTTGTTCGAATAAGAGTTGCAGCTCGAGATGTAAGTATTACAAAAAAGAAGCAGATTGATACAAGCATTTTGAACATTTTTCCAGCAGTGGTTGAAGAGATAGTGCCTGAAGGTAGAGCCCAGGTTATGGTTCGCCTCAAAATGAATGAAGTTGTATTGCTCGCATGTTTAACTAACAAATCAGCATCAATCCTCCAGTTAGAAAATGGCTTAAGTGTTTTTGTTCAAGTTAAAAGTGTCGCGATTCTTTCTTAACTTGTCTCAAGGCTAACTCTCAGCCTTTTAACTGGACGCTCATCGATAAAGACATGTATCAGTGCTGTAATCGCAGCAATTATCGCAGCCCACCACCATACCTGATTATAGGATCCAGTTGTATCAAAGAGATAGCCTCCAAGCCACACCCCTGTGAAGGAACCGATTTGATGATTTAAGAATACTATCCCATAGAGAGTGCCCATAAATCTTAAACCAAACATCTGAGCAACTAGTCCTGAAGTGGGGGGCACAGTTGCAAGCCAAAGAAGACCAGTTGCGAAGGAGAATGCATAGATTGTCACAGTTGAAATTGGAACTATAAGAAATAAAACAATGACAATCGATCGTGCTGCGTATATAAAAGTGAGAATCCATTTTTTTGAATAGATGCCTGAAAGGTGTCCTGAAACAAGTGAACCTATAATGTTACATAGGCCAATAATGGACAAGCTGGCTGCAGCCACAGAGCTATCAAATCCCTTATCTGCAAGATATGAAGGCATGTGAACAGTAATAAATGCTAATTGAAAACCACACACAAAAAAACCAGCGATAAGAAGCCAGTAATGAATGTGACCTGACGCCTCATTAAGTGATTCTTTTAGATTCTGTTCTGGTTCATTATCAATATTGACATTAGTCTTAGCATCACCTTTGAATACAGGCGAGAAAAGAATCATAGATAGTGCTGCTATTGCCATCAATATGAGAGCAGTTTGCCATCCATAGGCTACAAGAAATTCTCTTGCAACTGGAATAAATAAGAACTGACCTGCTGAACCTGCAGCTGTTCCAACACCTAGCGCAAATGCCCTTTTTTCTGGCGCAACCATTCTTGCCATGGCAGGCAGAACTACCCCTAAACCTGTTCCCGCAATACCCATTCCAACGAGTATTCCAGCTCCTAGATGAAGGCTTATAAAGCTCTCGGCAGTAGCTGTAATATAGAGGCCTAGTGCGTATAAAATGGTTCCAACAATAACGACTCTTGTTGTTCCAAATTTGTCAGCAAATGCTCCAGCAATTGGCTGAGTTAGTCCCCATAAGAGATTTTGAAGAGCTAGAGAGAATGCGAAGACTTCTCTGCCATATCCAAATGTTTCTGAAACTGGTGTTAAAAAAAGGCCAAGTGAAGATCTCCAGCCAAAATTAATAGCTAATAGAACACAAGCCAACGCAATTGCTATACTGAAAATTTTTTTATGCTGCGCCATTTTTTTCATTATAAAAGTTTCCGACAGTATAACCATTATTATTTGACGAGCTGTCCTATTAATATTAATATGTGTTCAGTTGTTTTTATTAACCAGTAGGGAGGTTTAGATGCGAGTCTTGGTTTTTCAGCATGTTGATTGTGAGCACCCAGGTTCATTGAGGCAATTTTTAGCTGAAGATGGTATTGATTGGGACCCAGTATATTTACATCGTGGGGATAAAATTCCCAGTTTTGATCATTATGATGCGCTCTGGGTAATGGGTGGGCCGATGGATGTATGGGATATTGAAGAAAACCCATGGCTTGTCGATGAAAAAGCAGCAATTAGACACTGGGTTAAAGATTTGGGTAAACCTTATCTTGGATTATGTTTGGGGCACCAGTTGCTTGCGGATGCTTTGGGCGGTACATGCGGACCTCAACAAATTCCTGAGATTGGTGTGCTTGAGATCGAGTTAACAGATGAGGGAAAGAAAGATCCGCTTTTTCAAGGGACAGCTTCAAAACAGCAGTGCCTTCAGTGGCATTCAGTCAGAGTTGCTCAAGCCCCAGAAGGAGCGGTTGTACTGGCTAAGTCAGATGTTTGTTCAATTCAAGCAATGCGCATAGGAGAGAATGCTTGGTCGATGCAGTATCACGTTGAAATAGAGTCAGATACTGTAGATAATTGGGGGGCGATTCCTGCTTATGCAGAAGCACTTACAAAAACTTTAGGTGAGGGCGCCCTAGCAAGTCTAAAACAAAAGACCAACAAAAATATGAGCCAATGTCTAAGTTGTGCAAGACAAATCTATGACAACTTTATGGATCAAATAGTTTAGTTTTATTCAAGTTTTTTCTATTGTTTTTTTCATCTTGCCTAATCAGGAAAATATTACTAAAATACAGTAACTTAAAGGGAAAATTGACCTATTAAAATTCTTCAATATAAAAAAAGTTTAAAATTTAAATTTAATGATTGACACTGAAATTAATTCAAGGTATCTTTCCGTTTTTTATCTATATTAAATTAGATACTTCCTTAGGGGGCAGTGATGAGTGAAGAAGATGATTTTGACCTAAACGACCTTGATGACAAGGAGCTGGTTGAACAAATCCAAGATGACCTATATGATGGACTAGACTCTGAAGTAACTGAGGGTACCGAAATACTTCTCTCAAGAGGATGGGATGCAAACGATGTCTTGGGTGATGCCCTAGTTGCAGGCATGAAAATTGTTGGAATTGATTTTAGAGATGGCATACTTTTTGTTCCAGAGGTTTTAAAGTGTGCAGGAGCGATGAAAGGCGGAATGAGCATTTTAAGACCAATCCTTGCCGAGTCAGCTGAAGACACCTCACTCGGTAAATTTGTAATTGGGACAGTCAAAGGTGATATTCATGATATTGGAAAAAATCTAGTTGGAATGATGTGTGAAGGAGCTGGATTTGAGGTTATTGACCTAGGCATTAACAATCCCGTTGAAAACTACCTTGAAGCAGTTGATACTCATGAACCGGTTATCCTTGGTATGTCTGCATTACTAACTACTACAATGCCTTATATGGGAGTTGTTGTTGAGGAAATGGAAAAAAGAGGGATGCGAAAAGACGTTCATATAATGTGTGGTGGAGCTCCTCTAAATCAAGAGTTTGCTGATTCAATAGGTGTACCTGCATATGGTCGTGATGCTGCAAGAAGTGCTGAGATGGCCGAAGAGCATGTCCGTGGCTTGGGTAAAAAGCGTGCCCACAGATAAGGAAGCCACTGATGAGAATAAAAAAAGATTAGTATTGGGTTGTGGTGCGCTTGTTTATGATCTTTTAAGACTGATTAAACAAAATCCTTCATTTTCAGATAAAGTTAATCTTCAATGTTTACCGGCTGGTTGGCATAATACCCCCCAATTAATTGCACCAGGTGTGGAAGATTATTTATCTAAGAATGCTCATCTTTATGAGGATGTATATATAGCTTACGCTGATTGTGGCACTGGCGGTGCTCTTGATAGAGTTATCAACAAGTATGATGCGAAGCGAATAAATGGAGCCCATTGTTATGAATTTTTTGCTGGTAAAGATGTTTTTGAAAAACTATCAGAAGAGGAGATTGGAACTTTTTATTTGACTGATTACTTAGTTAAAAATTTTAATAGAATAATGATTAAAGGACTTGGCCTTGATAAACACCCTGAGCTTTTTGAGATTTACTTTGAACATTATAAGAAACTAGTTTATTTGGCTCAAACAGAAAATGAACAATGGAAAAAAGATGCAGAGCAGTACGCAAAAGATTTTGGCTTTGAATATGAATATAGGCTAGTAGGAACGGGAAGTCTTGATTCTGTTTTTGAAGAAATAGATATCGAGTCATTGCGTATTTAAGGTGTAAGGTAAAACATGATTAATTTAATTTTGAATTTTAGAAAGAGTAAATAATGTCAATTCTAAGCGCATTTTCCTCAAAAGAGGAAGGCAAGAAAATTAGCAATCATCTTAAAGATTTTTTGGTCGATTTTTCGATTGAAGTCATGCCTCGTACCGCATCAAAAATTGAAAGTTTCAATGAAATACTACCTCAAAATACAAGAGTCTATATTGCACATATAGAAGGTGTCCCAATAGAGGAAATGGTTGAAACTGCTAAAAGACTCAGCAATGAAGGTTTTGATGTTATGCCTCACTTTCCAGCTCGCATTATCAAAGATAAAGACACACTTGAAAATTGGATACAGAGATACCAAGATGAAGCTGGAATCGAGCAAGCCCTTCTACTAGCTGGAGGAGTCAGTAGGCCTTATGGTAGCTTTGAAACTTCAATGCAGCTTGTTGAAACAGAGCTCTTTGAAAAATATAATTTCAAACATCTGCATTTTGCGGGACACCCCGAAGGCAATAAAGATATTGATCATGACAACTCTACTAAGAATGTTGAATCAGCTTTAAGCTGGAAACAAAAATTTAAAGAACGAACAGATATTAATTTAGCTTTAACGACTCAATTCTGTTTTGAAGCCAACCCTGTCATAGAATGGGCAGATTCATTAGTTAAAAATGGTATAGATATTCCAGTTCATATCGGAGTGGCCGGTCCTGCTAAATTACAAACTTTAATTAAGTTTTCAATTGCTTGTGGCGTCGGTCCATCTCTAAGAGTTCTCCAAAAAAGAGCAAAAGACGTTAAGAAATTGTTATTACCGTTTGAGCCAAATGATTTTTTAGAGACATTGGCTGAGCACAAAAAAGCAAACCCTAACTTCAATATCACGAATGTTCACTTTTTTCCTTTAGGAGGTATTGATGTCAATGCTTCTTGGATTAAGAGTGCTACTAATAACTAATTAAAGGAGCAAGTAAATTGTCATCAACAACATTATCATCTGCCTCTAAAGAGGTCACTATCGGCTTTGGTCATCCATTTGTAATGATTGGAGAAAGAATTAACCCAACAGGTAGGAAAATTTTAGCTGCAGAAATGAAGGAAGGGAATTACTCTCGTGTCGTATCTGATGCAATAGCCCAGGTGGAGGCAGGCGCTCAAATGCTGGATCTAAATGCAGGAATCCCTTTAGCAGATGAGCCAGCAATATTGGCTGAGTCCATAAGGCGTGTTCAGGCAGTCGTTGATGTTCCTATTTCAATTGACTCATCCATTATTGAGGCTCTTGAAGCTGGCTTAGAAGCCTATCAAGGAAGAGCGCTTGTGAACTCTACAACGGGTGAAACTGAGGTGCTAGAGCGTGTACTCCCTCTAGTCAAGAAGCATGATGCCGCAGTTGTTGCAATCTCTAATGACGAGACAGGCATTAGTGAAGACCCTAATGAAAGGTTTAAAGTTGCTAAAAAGATAGTAGAACATGCGGCTGATTATGGTATTAAACCTGAAGACGTAGTCGTTGATCCACTGGTAATGCCAATAGGCGCTATTTCTCAGGCGGGTAATCAGGTGTTTGAATTGGTCAGACGTTTGCGTCGTGAATTAAAAGTTAACACAACTTGTGGTGCCTCTAATGTAAGTTTTGGTTTGCCTCAAAGAAGCGGAATTAACAACGCTTTCTTGCCGATGTTAATTGCAGCAGGAATGACCTCTGCTATTGTAAATCCTTTACACCCAGAACTTGTTCAAGCCATTAGAGCGGGCGATGTATTGACAGGAGTTGATGACGGATGTACGAGTTGGATATCAGCCTACAAAGAACAGCCCAAAGAGGGCGAAAATCCAAGAGAGGGGCGAAGAAGAAGGAGGCGCGCATAAATTATGCCGGGTATTGAGTATAAAGGATCTTGCGTTTGTGGAAAGACAACCTATACAGCCTACGATTTAAATGACATTTCTTATTGCCACTGTGAACAGTGTCGAAAAATGACTGGTCACTTTATGGCTGCATCTCAAGTAAGCAGGGATAAAATTAAAATTAAGGGTAAGATAAAATGGTTTTATACACACGAAGGTTCAAGACATGGCTTTTGTGAAAATTGCGGAGCCAATATGTTTTGGCAAAATGACAACAAAGCAACGATAAGTGTTACAGCTGGCAGTCTTGAAGATTCAAAGAGCTTAAAGACTTGGCACCATATTTTTATTGAAGAAAAAGGATGTTATTACAATATCAACTCTAATGAACCCCAAAGTAGAGGTTATGGCGACAGTAAAATTGATTGAGATAAAAAGAGATGGATGATAATTTTCAAGTATGCTTTACCCCTTCAGGTCGTCAATTTAAAGGCGAATTTGGAGACACTTTGTTACAGGTTGCGCAAGATGCTGGGGTTGCAATTCGTTCATTGTGTGGGGGCTATGGTCAATGCCATCAATGCTGGATAGAGGTTTCTGAGGGAGAACATTCAAAATTTGGTGTTAAGTGTGATCCTGAAAATGTGAGTGCTGTTACAAGACTTGAAAAGCAATTAATAACTGACAATCCAACATATAAAGGTAAAAGATTGGCATGCCAATCGTGCATTCAGGGTGACCTTGTGATTGATGTTCCTGAAGAAAGCCAAGAGCATAAAGCCTATATCAGCAAAAAAAATAAAGCCCAGAACTACTCGATTGCAAGCGCAATAAACCTTATTGATTGTTCTCTTGAAGAGGCGACATTAGATAAAAACCCTTCTGCTTCAGAAAATCTTTTTGAACAACTTGCTAAGCAAGGAATTAGTGCGAATATTGACTTTAGTCTGCTAAGAGAGCTGCAACCACTGATTCATGAAACCAGTGGCGATCTTACTGTTGCTATTCGAGATAAAGATCAAATTGTTGCTGTCTACCCTCAAGGCAAACATCAAGTTTTAGGGGCCGCAATAGATATTGGTTCCACAACCCTGGCACTATATGTCTATGATTTAAATAACGGTAAATTGGTTTATGAGTCCTCAGCTATGAATCCGCAAATTCGTTTTGGTGAAGATCTAATGAGTAGAGTCTCGTATGTAATGATGAATGAAGGTGGTGATGAAAAATTAACCATTGCAGTTAGAACAAAAATTACTGAAATGCTTCATGAAGCTTGTGAGAACCTAGAGGCTGATTTAAATAAATTGTTAGAAGTTGTGCTTGTGGGTAATCCAATTATGCATCATATATTTTTTGGAATCTCTCCAGTTGAATTGGGCCAAGCCCCTTTTACTCTTTCTATAAGAAGCTGGCTTGATGTTGATGCTAAGGATTTGGGTTTTAACCTATATTCAAAAACTAGATTATCGTTTTTACCCTTGATTGCAGGTCATGTAGGAGCTGATACTGCAGCTGCATATCTGAGTCAAATGGATATCATGCAATCTGAAACAACCTTGCTAGTTGATATTGGTACAAACGCAGAGATTATGCTTTCTAAAAATGGTAAGGTTTATGCGACATCATCGCCAACCGGACCTGCCTTTGAGGGCGCTGAAATAAGTTCTGGCGTCAGGGCAACCTATGGGGCTATTGAAAGAGTCCGGATAGACAAAGATACTTTAAAAGTTCGTTTCAAGGTAATCGGGTGTGATGCCTGGTCAGATGAGCCTGATTATAAGCTCGTTCAAATGAAGGCTGTTGGAATATGTGGAAGCGGCATTATTGAGGCAATTGTTGCTTTTGCTGAGGCAGGTATAATTGACCAGAGCGGGCTTTTTGTTGAATCTAAAGCACCAGATCTTTTTTCAAAAAAAGGAAATACAACTCGATTTTTATTAGTAGATCAAGGTGATAAATCAATCTATATTGAGCAAGTTGATATACGTTCGATTCAATTGGCTAAAGCAGCATTATCAGCTGGAGTATCAATCTTAATGGACTACCTAGATTGTAAGGAGTTTGACAAGGTTCTATTGGCTGGTGCTTTTGGTGCTCACCTAGATCCTAGATATGTTGCTCTTTTGGATATTATTCCAACATCAACGGCTGAGAAAATAATTTCAGTCGGAAATGCTGCCGGTATTGGCGCTAGTGCAGCTTTACTAGATGTAAATAAGAGACAAACAATTATTGATGCTGTTGATGAAGTGGTAAAAATTGAGACCGCTACAGAGCCCAGATTTCAAGAGTTTTTTGTTGATGCAATGAAATTTAGTGTATCACCAATTAAGCAACAACAAACCAAAAAAGTTAGACGCCGTAAAAAAGTGTCTTAAGTTTAACAAGGGGAATTTAAATGGCTAGAGAAAGAAGAAGACGTAGGGGTAGATCTGTTGATGAATCTGATGCACAGAAAACTCCTAAAGCGCCAGCTTATATAAAACGAAAAATACCTCACTATAGTATTCTTAGTGATGATGACCTAAGCATTATTGAAGCAAATGCAGATACTATTTTAGAAGAGATTGGTATTGTTTTTTCTGAAGACCAGGAGGCGCTTGATATCCTTGAAAAAGCTGGTGCTAGTATTGATGGGATGAGAGTTAGATTTCCAAGAGGAATGTGTCGCAAACTCATTCAAGATAATGCTCCAAAGCAATTTACTCAATACGCTCGTAATCCTGAGAGAAATGTTGAAATTGGTGGTGACAATATGGTTTTAGTTCCTGCTTATGGCCCTCCATTTGTACATGATCTTGACGAAGGGAGGCGCTATGCAACAATAGAGGACTTTAGGAATTTTGTTAAGCTTGCCTATATGTCTGATAACCTTCATCATTCGGGCGGCACGATTTGTGAGCCTGTCGATTTGCCGGTCAATAAGCGCCATTTTGATATGGTCTATAGCCACATTAAATATTCAGATAAAGCTTTTATGGGTTCTGTTACAGCAGCTGAGAGAGCCCAAGACACTGTCAACATGGTGAAAATAGTATTTGGAGATGAATTTGTTGATAAAAATTGTGTGTTAGTAAGCCTAATTAATGCAAGCTCACCAATGGCATTTGATGCCACAATGTTGGGCGCACTAAAAGTTTACGCCAGAAACAATCAGGCAACAATTGTTACACCATTTATTGTTGCAGGTGCAATGGCTCCAACTACGGCTGCAGGTGTAGCCGCACAAAGTCTTGCAGAAGGGCTTGCGGGTATGGCATTTGCTCAACTTTTGAGACCTGGTGCGCCTGTTATATATGGTAATTTTGTAACTGCAATGTCAATGAAATCTGGCGCTCCAACATTTGGCACTCCTGAGGCTGGGCACATGATGAATATTTCTGGAGCACTTGCAAGAAGACTTGGGGTGCCATTTAGAAGTGGTGGCGGTTTTAATGGGGCAAAAATGCCAGATGCTCAGGCAGGTTATGAAGCTGCAAATACTATTCAGGCAACAATTAATTCAAGTGTTAATTTCAACCTTCATACTGCGGGATGGCTTGAAGGAGGCTTATGTATGAGTTATGAAAAATTCATAATGGATGCTGATCAAGCAGGGATGATGAGAGTTTCTGCTGAGGGAATTGATATGAGTGAAAATGGTCAAGCAATGAGTGCAATTCGTGAAATTGGAAGTTTTTCAGATGAAGTTCCCAAGCACTTTTTAGGATGCGAGCATACTAAGAAAAATTTCAAGACAGCTTTTTATATGTCAGATGTTCTTGATGATAATAGCTTTGAACAATGGGTTCAAGATGGCTCAAGAGATACAGCTATGATTGCAAATGGTATTTATAAAAAAATGCTATCAGATTATGAGTTGCCTCCACTTGATCCAGCAATTGATGAAGCATTGCTTGCTTACATCAAAGAACGCAAGGATAGTTTTGA
>Ga0209228_1001338_pt1 | contig 12344 bp, 10 predicted proteins | sample METZYME_3_150m_FD_187547 | JGI IMG/M metagenome (GOLD analysis project Ga0209228, IMG submission 187547) | Marine microbial communities from oxygen minimum zone in mesopelagic equatorial Pacific - METZYME_3_150m (SPAdes) (version 2) | ecosystem: Environmental > Aquatic > Marine > Oceanic...
TCCGCGCTAGCGGTGCTGCCCCGCATCTGAGGGGTATCCACGCCGCCGGGGGCTATGCAGTTAATGCGAACACCCTGGGATGTGTACTGGCTGGCAGCCACGGTGGTTAGATGGATCACCCCGGCCTTACTCACCGCATAGGGCACTGAATAACCGACACCACGCACTCCTGACATAGAAGAGATATTAACTATAGAACCGCCGCCGTTGTTGGTCATTGCGGGGATGGCGTATTTACAGCAGAGGAACACTCCTTTGACGTTGGTCTCCATTGTCAGGTCCCAGAGGACTTCCTCTACTTCCACCAAAGGAGGAGTTCGTATCAGTATGGCTGCACCGTTGATCAGGATATCCAAACGTCCGAACCGAGTTACCGCATCTTCAACCATCCGTTCAACTTGGACAGCATCTGATATGTTAACGTTTACCATAGCGGCACTGTCAGGTGTGGCGCCCATCAAGGACAACGTCTCTTCAGCCCCATTGATGTTCCTGTCAGCGACCAACACCTTGGCGCCCTCGCGACCAAACCGTTGGCAGATGGCTCTGCCGATACCCGAGGCCCCACCCGTAACTATAGCTACTTTGTCTTCCAGCCTACCGGTCAAATCTTTCACCCTCGATGCGAGTCTTTGACACCGTGAGTTGGTTGGCCGCGATTGTAGCACACGCCCATCCTTCTGCTTGCCTCCGCCCCAGGCAGGGGTTATGATTCTTCCCGCGTCTGCGCATACCTGGATTTTACCTCTTTGGAGCGTCACGCATTATAGCCCTATGGTGACTTCAGATAATCTCCGAACCAACCTTTATGACACCCATGTCACTTTGGGTGGCCGCATGGTGCCATTTGGGGGCTGGGACATGCCTGTGCAGTACCCCGACGGAATCCTAGCCGAGGTCAAGGCTGTCCGAACGGCTTGCGGCGTATTCGACGTCTCCCACATGGGCCGACTCTACATATCCGGCCCAAAGGCCACTGAGTTCCTAGACTGGGTGCTTACAGGCTCAGCCTCGACGCTGCGCGTCGGTCGCGCCCGGTACTGCCTGATCTGCAATGAGAAGGGCGGGGTGATCGACGACACTATCTTCTACCGCTTGACTGAAGACCGCTACCTTCTGATTCCTAATGCCGGCAACCGCCCTGCCGTGATCGCCTGGTTCCAGCATTGGATCGATGAAAAATTCTTCCCAGGGTGCTCCATGGAAGATGCCACGACAACAACCAGCCTGATTGCGTTCCAAGGTCCCTATACACCTGTTTTGATCGACCAGATAGTAGATCAACCCCTTTCGACCATGCGGCCCTTCTCCTGGGCCGAGGGAGCCATCCAGGGGGCTCCAGTGTTTGCGGGTCGAACCGGGTATACCGGGGAAGACGGGTTTGAATTACTGGTCCAAGGCCGCGATGCCGTCAAGGTCTGGACCGCACTCACCGACTCCGGAGCGGTGCCCTGTGGATTGGGTGCCCGAGATGTTTTAAGACTGGAAGCAGGGCTTCCACTACATGGACACGAGATCGACGAGGCAACAACACCGATCGAAGCAGGGCTGGGCCGCTTCGTCCGCACCGAAGGTGACTTCATCTCCTCTCAACTCCTAGAGTCCCAGCGAACTGGCAGTGTTCTACGAAAATTGGTGGGGTTTACACTCCCGGGACGCAGCGCGCCTAGGGCCGGATACAACCTGTTAGACCACGGTGAACCCATCGGCACAGTCACCAGCGGCAGCTACTCGCCCACCCTTGACACCAGCATCGGCATGGGCTACGTTTTGGGGCGCGATATCGAGCCCGGAACGATACTGGATCTGGATATAAGAGGTAGGATCGTACCGGTGACGGTCACGGATCTCCCCTTCTACACCCGCCCCAGGAGGACCTAGCCAACGTGAGTAGTCCCGACGACCGCAGATACACACAAGAACACGAATGGGTCATGATTGACGCCACGGCCGCCAATACAGCCGTGGCCGGCATCACCGATTACGCTCAAGACCAACTGGGAGACATAGTTTATTTCGAACTCCCCAAGGTCGGCGATGATGTAGCCCACTTGGGCAAGATGGGGGAGGTTGAGTCGGTGAAAGCCGTCTCAGATCTCTTCTCGCCCATCGACGGTGTAGTTACGGAGATCAACGAGAAACTCTTGGACCACCCCGAGTTGGTCAATGAAGACCCATTTGGTGAAGGCTGGCTCATCAAAGCGACGATGGCTGATGCTACTACGCTCGACAGATTGATGTCGGCTGCAGACTATGATGCCTTCATCGCCGGGCTGTAATGACTGCCACCCGCCCCGATACGACCGGGCATTTCCAATCTCATTACATCCCCAATACTACCGACGAGCAAGCTGATATGCTGGCCGCTCTAGGCATAGTCTCAATAGACCAACTCTTCATGGATATCCCGGAAGAATACCGAAATCCCACCCTGGAACTGCCTGCACCCCTTTCGGAATTGGAGATTCAACGGGAATTGGGTGGCATGGCCGCCAAGAACCGCCCTCTGAGTAGTGGGCCGTCATTCCTGGGAGCTGGTTCCTACGACCACTTCATACCGTCGATCATCAAGCCACTAATCACCCGTGGTGAGTTTATCACTGCCTATACTCCCTATCAGGCAGAGGCCAGCCAGGGCACTCTCCAGGTGATCTACGAGTTCCAAACCTTGATCTGCAATCTCTACGGGATGGAGGTCGCTAATGCCGGCATGTATGACGGAGCCACCAGCCTTGCTGAAGCAGTATTGATGGCTTGCCGGGTGACAAAACGGGAGAAGGTTGCACTGGTAGACACTGTTTCACCGGCCTACTCCGCAGTGATTCATACCTACTGCCAATCCCAGGACATCGCAGTGGAAACTGTCAGTCCTTCCAACGTGGTATTAAACGACGAAACCGCCTGCCTGGTTCTGCAATACCCGAATTATTTCGGCAACATCGAGGATATGCAAAACCTGATTGACATGGCGCACGCTCAGGGCGCGCTGGCGGTGGTCTCCACCGACCCAACAGCCATGGGCATGTTCCAGACTCCGGGGCACTACGGAGCGGATATCGTCACTGGCGACGGCCAGCCCCTTGGCATCCCCTCCAGCTTCGGCGGGCCCTTTGTAGGACTCTTTGCCACCAAGCAGGAATACATACGCCAGATGCCCAGCCGGCTTTCGGGCCGCACGGTAGATAAGAACGGCAAGACCGGCTACGTGCTGACCCTACAGACACGGGAACAGCACATCCGCAGAGAACGAGCCACATCCAACATCTGCACAAACGAGGCCCTTTACGCGTTAGCCTCGACTATCTACCTGGCAGCCATGGGGAAGCACGGACTGCGCCAAGTGGCCGAGTTGTGCTACCACAAAGCACACTATGCAGCGGCCAAGATCGGTGAGTTGCCCGGCTACTCTCTACCCATAGAGGGTCCCTTCTTCCAAGAGTTCGTCGTCCAGTGTCCTTCCACCCCGTCCGACATCAACAAGAAGCTGATGGAACAGAACATATTAGGTGGCTTAGACGTAAGCGAACAGGTACCTAACGGCATGCTGTTGTGTGTAACAGAGATGAGTTCCCAGGATGACATCAACGCCTTGGTTGCGGCGCTTTCGGAATTCAAATAATGAGGCAAGGCGGAAACAGGCAAACAGAGAAATTACTACTGGAGCGGAGCGTGCCTGGACGCGTGGGCACAGTACTGCCTGGTCTGGACGTCCCCGCCCAGCCCTTGCCAAACAGAGCCCTTCTGCGGGACGACTTGCCGCTGCCCGAGGTTTCTGAACCTGAAGTGGTCCAGTATTTCACGGGGCTAAGCCAACTTAATTTTTCCATCGACACACACTTCTATCCTTTGGGCAGTTGCACTATGAAGTACAACCCCAAAGTCAATGATGAGATTGCATTCCTGCCTGGCTTTGCCGGTATACACCCGATGCAGCCCACTGAACAGTCACAGGGTGCACTGGAGCTGCTGTACAAGCTACAAGGATTTTTGGGCGAGATTACAGGCCTTCCAGCAGTGGGATTATCCACCCTTGCCGGAGCGCATGGGGAATTGGGCGGTATGCTCATGATCCGAGCCCACCACCTGGCCAATGGCGACAAGGGCCGCACAACCGTGGCTATCCCCGATAGCGCCCACGGCACCAACCCAGCCTCGGCTGCCATGGCTGGCTTTGACGTAGTAGAGCTGGCATCTGACAAAGATGGCAATGTCGACCTCGAAGCCCTACGCGAGGTCGCCGGTCCAAACCTGGCCGGGGTAATGATCACCCTGCCCAGCACCCTGGGCTTGTTTGACACCAACATCGTCGAAGTCTGCCGCATCGTTCACGAAGCCGGAGGGCTGGTCTACGGCGACGGTGCCAATATGAACGCCCTTCTCGGACGAGTGAAGCTCGGAGATTTGGGTTTCGACGTGGTCCACCTAAACCTGCACAAGACCTTCAGCACCCCACATGGAGGCGGCGGACCTGGAGCAGGGCCAGTATGTACTAGTAACCAACTCGCCCAATATCTAGCTGCCCCAGTCATCACTGAAACCGGCGGCGAGTACCAGTTGTCCACACCTGAAAAGAGCATCGGAAAGCTAAGTGGATTCCACGGGAACTTCGGCGTGTTGGTACGGGCTTACACTTACATCAGAACTCTGGGTGATGCAGGCATCCTGTCCATCAGTGGGAACGCAGTGCTGAATGCCAACTACATGATGAAAGCGCTACGTGGCATCTACCACCTTCCCTACGACCGCACCTGCATGCACGAGGCGGTATTCTCAGCCGACTTGCAGAAAGAACGTGGTTCCGGTGGTCTGGAGATAGCCAAGCGGCTGTTGGATTACGGGTTCCACGCCCCTACGATGTACTTCCCGCTCATCGTCCACGAAGCATTGATGATCGAGCCGACCGAGTCAGAGACAAAAGAGACCATCGATCTCTTCATCCAAGCCCTTATCGATATCGACCGAGAGGTTACGGAGAATTCCGAACTGGTCAACAACGCTCCCCACACCACACCGGTGGCCAGGCTGGACGAGGCCCGGGCCGCCCGCCAGCCTGATCTCAGATGGCAGCCAGAAGCAGCTGATTAATCTTTAGCCGTTCTTTTCTGACTCCAGAAGCGCGTTCAACACATCCTCGTCAACCCGAACTTCCACACCGGCCCGCTCCTCTTGGAGGAGCATGGCCACTCGGGAATCCCGGTTGCCCCAGCCGCGGTTGATTGCCTCAGTCATCTCCATCAATGCCAGGTTGGCCAACCGCATGGGTACGTCGAACTCGCGGCCAACAGACACCGCCAGGTCCACGTCCTTCCGAGCTAGATTTAACGCAAAATCAGGCGGATCAAACTTACCTGGCAGCAGATGCTCTGCCAGCCCTTCAAACGTGCCTCGGCGCCCCTGCGCTCCCTTCCGAACCGCCTGCCAAAGAGCCAGTGGTTCCACGCCGGCTTTGACACCCATGGTGAATACCTCAGCTAGCGCAGCCTGGACAACGTACCCGGTGCAGTTGTGGACAAGCTTGGCAATAGCACCACAGCCTATAGGGCCGACGTAATAGGCTGCGTTTCCGATAGAATCCAACACTGGCTTGCAGCGGTCGAATACATCTTTATCACCACCGACCCAGATGGCCAAATTACGACTGGCCGCGCCTCTTGGGCCACCACTTACGGGAGCATCAAGGACATGTATGCCCCGTGATGCGGCCTCTTCATGAATCTTACGGATCATGCCTGGCGTGCTGGTACTAAGGTCAAAATAGACCTTGTCTGCGCTCATGCCCTCCATGATGCCCGATTCGCCCAAGGCCACAGCCTCGACCTGTGTCGGGCCTGGAAGTGACGTGAAAACAATCTCCGATTGTTCGGCCACCTCTCGAGGGGTGTCTACCCATGTGGCGCCCGCCTCTAAATGCCGGGTGGCTGAGGCCGGGTTGATGTCATGCACAACCAACTCATTACCGCCGTCCAAAGCGTTATAGGCCATGCTGCCACCCATGGTGCCAAGTCCTATGAATCCTACTTTCATGCTGTCCTCCGCAGCGGGCATCTCCCGCGCTTGATGCTTACCTTTCAGCGGGGCCTAACATATCACAGCCTGAAGCACACGCACCACTGGAGCCACTATATCGGTGGTGGGGTAGAATGGTGACAACGACGATCCACACTCCGGAGGTTCAACCCGATCATGGCGCACCAGCAAGAACGAATTTGGACTTTTGATGCCGTTGAACCTGCTCAGATCGGAAACGAGACAATGGTGGAAATTACGCCTGAGAACATCACTGAATACGCCCGCTTAGCCTTGAATCCCTCTTCCATGTACCAGCCTGATGCCAGTGATCTGATCGCAATGCCCACCATGGTCCTGAGTTATGCGCCACTGCTCCGGGAAGAGATAGCCTCAGCTAACGGTTTTGTGGCGGTTGAAGTTTCGAAAACATCAAGGAGCCAGACTCCTTTCGCCAAATGCGAGATCCGTTGGTTCATGCCAGTAGTCGCCGGAGACATCATCACTGGAAGGCGGCGGGTACTGGAGAAATACGAGCGTAGGGGGAGCAAGTTCGTGACTTTCCGAGTGGAAGCCATCAACCAACGAGATGAGTTGGCCGCCGAATACGACTACACCTGCATCTTTGAGTACGCACAGGGGCAAAGAATAGTTCCCGCATCAGGGGCCACCGACGCGCCTGAAGCAGCGTCATTATTAGCAACTCAGAACCTGATTGATTTCTCTAAGGCATCTGTCGGCGACCGCTTGAATGAACTGACTATCACTGAGAGCCAAGAGATTATGAACCGGAAGAACGATTTCCGGCTGGCCGGACGCCGGAATGACAGCAACATCCACACGGATGAGGAGTTCGCCAAACAGAATATCTTTGCTGGCACTACCAACTCTGGTCCCGCAACCATGTCATACGTGGATCAGATGCTGGAGCTTTCTTTCCCCATCAGCAGCTTCTACTCAGGTGGCAGCCTTCTCATGCGGGCCATTACACCTTTCAGGAGCGAAGACACGGTTACCTTCCAGGGCGAGATTACAGGCAAACACGAAGAGAGCGACAAAAAGTTGTTGAAATGCCGAGTGAAAGGCGTTAACCAGCGCGGCGACTTGGTGTGTCTCTCGGACGGCTCGTTCGTCTTAGACTAGCTCCTAAGACATCTTCCCATAGACGTGGTCCGGTTTAACCAGGACTATCACTGCGTCTTGCGTGACCATCGCCTGGTCATATTCTTCCCAGTCTGGGTGGTCTTTGTCACCACAGGCACGAAATACTTCCCGCAATTCCACTCGCATCTTCTCTGGGTCGGTATTGTGATAATCCATCAACGTGGCCTGGCCTTCGACTATGGCGCAGGTGCGCCAGTTGTCGGATACCGACATAACGGTGCACCGAGGGTCTCTTCTAAGGTTCCGTGTTTTAGCAGAGTTGCCACGGACTATCACAAAGGCCGCGTTCCCTTGATAGGCCCCACAAACAACGATGCTGGAGTGGCCAGCTCCGTTGGTTCGGAATGTGGTAATCACTCCCCGGTGGTTGTTCTCGAAATGGGATTTTACGTCTTCAAACTCCATGCCTACACCTCCCTAGGTTATATACCGAAACAACTCTGTAGTCGGTTGGTTACGGCTTCTGGTATACCATAGCAGACGGCACCAACGCATCCACTAAATATCGATACGAGGGCTTTAGCTTGGAATATAGAGAACTGGGCCGCACCGGAGAGATGGTCCCTGAAATCGGTCTGGGCACTTGGAAATACAGTGGCGGAGTCGAGCCACTGCGAAAGGGGATCGATCTGGGCGCCAATCTGATTGATACCGCAGAGATGTACAAGACCGAAACCGCGGTTGGTGAAGCCATTAAAGGCCTTCGAGACAATGTTTTTCTCGCCACCAAGGTCCTGGGCAGCAACCTTCGCCACGACGCCCTACTGCGGGCCGCGGAGAAAAGCCTGGGACTCCTAAACGACGATGTGATAGACCTCTATCAGATCCATTGGCCAAACCCGTCTGTGCCTATCAGTGAGACCATGGGTGCCATGGAAGAACTAGTGGACCGAGGAATCGTGCGCTACATCGGAGTGAGCAATTTCTCGGTGGCTGAAATGCAAGAAGCTCAACACGCCATGACTAATTATCCGTTGGTTTCCAACCAGGTGCTTTACAACCTCAAACGACGTCAGATAGAGCGCGACCTGATCCCTTATTGTGTGGATAACAGTATCACGGTTATCGCCTATACCCCATTGGCTGACGGGTCCCTTTCGGCCAAGTCTCGCTTCCGAGCTGGCCAAGGAGAGTTAAGATTGGAACAAGTGGCGAAGGAAGTAGATAAAACACCTGCTCAAGTCGCTCTCAATTGGTGCCTATCTAGACCCAACGTCATCGTAATTCCAAAAAGCAATAGCGTTGAAAGGACCATTGAGAACTGCGAGGCCTCAGGTTGGTCTCTCTCATCCGACCAAGTCCAATCTCTAGATGCCGCATTCCCTCAATGACGCTTACTACCCTTCGAAACCTACGCTTTCCTGGGCATAGCCACGTGGTTGACAATTCCTTACGCTGCCTATAGCTTTGCGAGGTAGTGTCCCACGCGAACTTTAATACAGACGCTGCTCTCGTGGGCATAGTACAAACGCCGTTGCGATCTGATTTCTAGAACGGTATGCCAGCATCGTTGCAGGCGCCAACGTAGCTCAGGGAACCTTCAGTAGGAGAAGCTTATGAACGGCCGTGAGTCACATGAAGCGGAGCCTATTATCTCCGTAAATTCGTTGTGGAAAGTATTTGGGAAAAGACCGCAAACTGCTTTAGAGGAACCTTACCGCAGCCGAACCCGCGCCGATTTACAACAAGAATTGGGCCTGGTCGTAGCCCTTCGTGATGTTTCTTTCCAGGTATATCCGGGAGAGACCTTCGTCGTTATGGGTTTATCTGGAAGCGGAAAATCAACGTTGGTGCGCTGTTTAATCGGATTAATCGAAGCTACATCAGGCGAACTAAGCGTAGATGGAGATGATATAACCACCTTCGATGCACGTGACCTTCGTGAATTTCGGCGGTCCAAGATGGCCATGGTGTTTCAAAATTTCGGCTTGTTGCCACACAAGAATGTGTTAGATAACGCCGCATTTGGATTAGAGGTCAAGGGAGTCGACAGAGATGATCGATATTCGGTAGCACGTGAAATGCTTGACAAGGTAGGGTTGACTGGATGGGAAAACGCTAACCAGAGGGAACTCAGTGGGGGCATGCAACAAAGAGTCGGGTTGGCTCGGGCCCTTGCAGTAGATCCAAGTATATTGTTGATGGATGAGCCCTTCAGCGGCCTAGACCCACTGATACGTCGTCAAATGCGGGAAGAACTTTCTCTTCTGCAAAGCGAAATTCAAAAGACCATAATTTTTATCACGCACGATCTGGATGAAGCTATCACCATCGGTGATAGAATCGCTATCATGCGTGATGGAGAAATCATCCAGATCGGAACTCCAAAAGAGATTATTACCCAACCTGCGGATGATTTCGTCAAAGAATTCACACAGGGGATCTCCAAAACGAAAGTCATTGATATTGAACATGTGGTTTCAGAACCCGATGTTGTGTTTTCTCCAACTGATTCACACGAACTCGTGCGGACGAAAATGGAGCAAGCAAACACTGATTACGCCATCGGACTCGATCCGGAAGAACAATATCTAGGAATACTTTGCAGAGATCAGCTAGATGCTGCGGTCGATCACACCATAGATATAGATAGCCTTGTCGACTCAAGTATCGTTTCAGTCCTTCCAGATACCACGCTTGACCAGGCACTAACCTTTCTTAGTGACCAAAATTTACCGATTCCGGTAGTTGATGAAAGTAACGCTTTTATTGGAGTTGCAACGCAGCCCGACCTTTTAAAGGTTGTGGCCAGTGATCTTTAACTAACCATCATCATTCTTACTGACGCTCCGCTCTCGTTATGAAATTCATTCAGAAATACCGAAGTCCTATTTTTCTCGCAGCTGCTATATGCGGCGCTCTGATTACTTCGGCCATCATACATTCGATAAAAGGGGACGATGACCTCGGCTATCCTACCAATATCGGGCCCGAGATTGCCCGTACTATCGATAATGGCATCGATTGGCTAGTGGTTAATGGAGAATGGTTCTTTGACGGCATAAGCGACAATCTAAAGGTCGTCTTGGGGGAACTTCGCGAGTTCTTGGTTTGGATCCCTTGGCCTGTGATGGTTGCTCTCATATTCTTGTTGGGTTGGCGGCTCGGGTCGTTACGGATCGGAATCATTTCCGCCCTGGGCATGATTCTAATCGGCCTTGTTAATCTTTGGGAACCAGCGATGGTAACCATAGCCATCATGACTGTCTCAGTTTCTGTAGCAATCATATTCGGTATTCCTACCGGCATCTTAATGGCTCGCAGTAACTTGATAGAAACTCTTTTGCGCCCGGTCTTGGATGCCATGCAAACTATGCCCAGTTTCGTTTATTTAGTCCCGGGAATAATGTTTTTCGGATTGGGCAATGTGGCTGCTGTTTTGGCCACCGTGCTTTATTCTATTCCGCCTTGTATCCGACTAACTAATCTCGGGATCCGGCAGGTTAATCCATCGGTGGTTGAGGCTGGCGAATCATTTGGATCAACCAGGCTCCAATTGCTTTCTAAGGTTCAGTTGCCAATGGCTATACCCACCATCATGGCTGGAATCAATCAAACGATCATGATGGCACTTGCTATGTCGACAATTGCAGCCATGGTGGGTGCAGGGGGGTTAGGGATAGAAGTCCTTCGTTCCATGGGACAATTACAAGAGGGAAACGCCTTTATCGCGGGTTCCGCTATAGTCGTCATGGCGATCATCATTGATCGCATAACTCAAAGTATCGTGATATCTCGATCAGAATAATCGGGCCTTGTGGATTATTTTAGTTCTACCGGTGCGGTATCGAGAATGATTCCCCTCTCCTGGTCTTTGTTCGTTAAAATCACCCAAAGCTATCGCATTCATGCAGATGTACCCGAATGCTCGACAGCCTCTGTATAAGAAATACGTTATAAATCGAACCTCCCTTTTGGGTATCGATCCCTATGGATTGCAATGCTTCTTTTTAGGCTGTGTCCGAATCTAGAATTCCTGTGGAGAGATTCTTATAGATACAAAAAGGCCCCTCTGTGATAGAGGGGCCTTTTTACATTACCGATTAACGGTTACGAGCTATTCTTTAGCCAGTGCCGCTTCCACATTTGCCAGGACGTCAGCTGGGACCCAGCTCTTCCAGCCTTCGTTGTCCTTTAGATACGCGACGCCTGTCGCGGTGAAAACCTCTTCACTAGATGCGCCTTTGTCGGCAAGCGCTTCACTGTTCGCGCTGTACCAGTTTTCTGCTGCCAATTGATTTACTGCGCTCCAATCCCAATTCTGGAAGAAGGTAATCAATTCTGGAGCGTCATTAACCAGTTCGGTATTCATCGCAATCATGACTTCCGCTGGTGGGAAAGAACATCCGTGTATAGGAGAGTTGCCCGCACATTCCGACGGGTCTGGTTGCTCCAAGTCAACGAGCCCTCCCATTTCAGTCTCTAGTTTAAGGGCCAACGCAGTTGGTCCCCAGTAATAAAAGAGAAGCGGGTCTTCTTTAGCAAATGCCCCTTCGATAGCAGCCGCTAAAGCTCCGGATGTTCCGGGGTCTCGCAAAACGACGTGGTCTTCTAACCCCATCCCCACTATTTGACCAGGTCCTGTATCGTCGCCATCTTGCATGGTCCGGCAACCCCATCCAGCTATGCACCCGAGCAGAACTACCTTTCCGCCTTCTTGCTCAAACAATGACTTGAATTGATCTTCTTTGAGATCTTCGACATTATCTAGTTCCGGATTGGCATCCTGCATATATTTAGGAATAAGGAACGAACTCTGCCAGTTATCTTCCAAACTCTTACCAACAGGAAGGACTTCGCCGGCTTTTACGGCTTCATTCCAGGCTGCATCTTGGTTCGGAAGCCAGATCTCCATAGTTAGATCGATGTCCCCTTTACGAAGACCCTGGAAGAGAGGTAGCGTCGAACCCTCTATCTGGCTGGTCGGATATCCATAGCCATGTTCCACGATGTATCGGGCCACGCCGTTCTGGACCAATGCGCTGGTCCAGTCAAGCCCACCAAATACGATTTCTCTTTTGTCTTTAGTCGGTTCGACTTCGACGATTTTTTCAACTATCTTTTCTTCGATTACTTTCTTTTCGACTACCTTTTCGACTACTTTTTCGACTTCTTTAATTACTTCTACGGGGACTTCCTTGGTAACCTCTTTGATTACTTCTACGGTCTCGACT
>Ga0209228_1001340_pt1 | contig 12338 bp, 10 predicted proteins | sample METZYME_3_150m_FD_187547 | JGI IMG/M metagenome (GOLD analysis project Ga0209228, IMG submission 187547) | Marine microbial communities from oxygen minimum zone in mesopelagic equatorial Pacific - METZYME_3_150m (SPAdes) (version 2) | ecosystem: Environmental > Aquatic > Marine > Oceanic...
GTGTTTCACTTTCTGTAGGAGTTGGTAATTTTAATTTATATTTTAAGAAATACCTTTCAAATTTATTTGAAGATTCTTCATTACCTCAGCATATTACAAGAAATCCAACTGTAAATAAAATTGGTATTACTTTTTCTTTATTTTAAAATTCTTTTCTTAATCTCGCTACTGGTATTTTAAGTTGTTTTCTATATTTAGAGACGGTTCTTCTTGCTACTTCATATCCTTTTTGATTAAGTATTTTTTCTAATTTTTCATCAGAATATGGTTCGGCTTTATCTTCTTCTTCAATAATTTTTTTCAAACTATTTTTTACGATTTTACTGCTTATTAATTCATCATTTTTTTTGATTGTTGATTCAGAAAAAAAGTATTTTAATGGGAAGATTCCAAAATCGGTTTGAATTACCTTACTTCTCACTATTCTACTAACAGTAGATATGTCCATTTTTATTATTTCAGCTATGTCTTTGAGAATCATTGGTTTTAAATCATTTTCATCTCCACCATTAAAAAATGAATTTTGAATTTTTAGAATTGCTTTCATTGTTTTAAGTAGAGTTTGATTTCTTTGGTTTAAAGCATCAACAAACCATTGTGCAGATTCTATTTTTTGTTTTATAAAATCAATAGATTTTTTACTTTCTTCATCTTTATTTTTTTTGTTTTTCATTGCATTTAAAATAGAAATATAATGTTGGTTGACATTAATTTTTTTATTTTCTCCTGATGTCAGAAAAATATTTAATTCATTATCAATTTTTTTTAGAATAAAATCAGGAATTAAATATTCAGTTATATTTTCATCTTCTAATCCACCAGCAGGTTTTGGATTTAAAGTTTTTATATAGTTAAATGCATCTATGATTTTTTCTTTTTTTTCTTGATATTTTTCATAAATTTTTTCAAAGTGTTTGTTTTTAAAATTTTCAAAATCATTTTTTATGATATTTAAAGCTAATTTTTCAGTAGAATTTATTTCTTCTTTTTTATTGATTTGAATAATTAAACATTCTTTTAAATTTCTAGAACCGATTCCAGGTGGTTCTAGATTTTGAATTTTTTTTAGTACTTTTTTTATTGTTTTAATTTCAAATTCCTTATTCTCTGAAAATGCTAAATCATCAATGATTAATTCTAAATCTCTTCTTAAGTACCCGTCAGAATCAAGAGTTCCAATGATTTGCTTTGCTATTATTTCTTGGTCATGGTCAAGATCTAAATAAGCGATTTGTGATAATAGGTTTTCTTGAAAGGATTGTTTATTTGATAAATTAGATTCTCTACTGTAGCTTATGTTTTCATTATTGTAATTTTTTTGTGAAAATGTATAATTCTCTAAATGAGCACTGCTAATAGTCTCATTTTCTTCTATTTCTACTGTTTCTTCTTCTAGTGCTGGATTATCTTCTAATTCTTTTTTTATTACGGAATCAATGTTAGTGTTTGATAATTGTAATAATTTTATAAATTGAATTTGTTGTGGTGATAATTTTTGAGATAAATTTTGTTTAAGTATTATCTTGTTCATGATGTAATAATAAATTTTCTACCACAAATTTATTATAATTAGTCTATTCTTTGAAAATAAGATTAAATTATAGTTTTTTTGCGATTATTTATTTTAAATGAAAAAGAGTAGAGTAAAAATTAGTTCATTAAAAAATATAAACCTTGACAATAATATTTGTGTTAAAGGTTGGGTTAGGACAAAGAGACAAGGTAAAAATATAACATTTATATCTTTAAATGATGGTTCAACAATAAATAGTTTGCAGGTTGTTTTAGATATGCAAAAATTTAAGATAGAGTTAGTTGAGCAAATTAATACTGGTTCTTCTGTTGAATTTAGTGGAAATCTTGTAAAAAGTCAGGGAAAAATTCAGAACTATGAGTTGGATGCAACAGAACTTGTTTTATTAGGTGAGTCTGATGTTGGGAGATATCCTATTCAACCAAAAAAACACAGTTTAGAATTTTTAAGAGATGTAGCTCATCTAAGACCAAGAACAAATACTTTCAGTGCAATATTTAGGATAAGGCATGCTGTAATTTTTTCTATTCACAAATTTCTTAATAATAAAGGATTTGTAAATATTCATACTCCAATTATAACATCTTCTGATGCTGAAGGGGCTGGAGAAATGTTCAAAGTAACTTCATTAGATTTAGATAATATAAAAAATAATAAAGTAGACTTTAAAAAAGATTTTTTTTCTAAAGAAGTAAACTTAACAGTTTCTGGTCAGTTAAATGCAGAACTTGGAGCTTTAGCATTATCGGAAGTTTATACTTTTGGACCTACTTTTCGAGCAGAAAATTCTAATACTTCAAGACATCTTGCTGAGTTTTGGATGGTTGAGCCAGAAATGGCATTTTATGATATAATTGATAACATGAATTTAGCAGAGGATATATTAAAATATATTATAAGCTATGTTATTAAAAATTGTTTTGATGATTTAGAATTTCTTCAAAATAGAGAGATTGATGATGAGAAAAATTTACCTCAAATTCAGAGAAATGAGAAACCTTTAATTGAAAGATTAAAAAAAATATTAAATACAGTTTTTGAAAGGATAACTTATACTGAGGCTTTTAATATTTTAAGAAATTCTAAGCCTAATAAAAAAAGAAAATTTAAGTATAAAGTAGATGAATGGGGCATAGATTTTCAATCAGAACACGAAAGATTTTTGGTTGAAAAACATTTTAAAAAGCCAGTAATTGTTATTGATTACCCTAAAAATATCAAGGCTTTTTATATGAGAGTAAATGATGATAATAACACAGTTTCAGCTATGGATGTATTATTTCCATCTGTAGGTGAAATTATTGGAGGTTCACAACGTGAAGAAAGACTTTCTGTATTAAAAGAAAGAATGAATGAAATGAATCTTTCAGAAAAAGATCTAAATTGGTATTTAGATACGAGAAGATTTGGAACTGTAGTCCATTCAGGATTTGGTTTAGGTTTAGAAAGATTAATCCAATTTATTACTGGAATGAAAAACATTAGAGATGTTATTCCCTTTCCTAGAACACCAGGTAATTGTAATTATTAGTATAGAAAACAGTTATTTTTTTTCTTCTTTAACTTCTTCAAAATCAACATCTGAAATATCATCATTTTTATTTTTGCCTTTTGATTTATTTCCAGCAGGAGTTTTTTGATCAGGCGCTCCTTGTTGTTCTTGGGTAGCTTTGTACATTTCTTGACTAGCAGCTTCCCATGATTTATTTAAAGCTTCTATCGCACTATCAATTTCATCAATTTTTTCTTCTTTATGAATTAATTTTAATTTATCTAAAGAATCTTGAATAGCTTTTTTATTAGGTTTTGATAATTTATCTCCAAATTCTTTTAGTTGCTTTTCAGTTTGAAATATTAAACCATCAGCAGCATTTATTTTATCAATTTTTTCTCTTTCTTTTTTATCAGAATCAGCATTTGCTTTTGCTTCTTCTTTCATTTTATTGATTTCTTCATCAGTTAGTCCAGATGAAGCTTCTATTCTAATGTTTTGTTCTTTACCAGTTCCTTTATCTTTTGCAGAGACATTTAGAATTCCATTAGCATCAATATCAAAAGTTACTTCAACTTGAGGAATCCCTCTAGGTGCAGGTGGTATGCCATCTAAGTGAAATCTTCCAATTGTTTTATTATCTTTTGCCATGGGTCTTTCTCCTTGTAAAACATGAATTTCAACGGATGGCTGATTATCAGCTGCAGTAGAAAAACTTTCAGATTTTTTTGTTGGTATGGTGGTATTAGCTTCAATAAGCTTAGTAAATACTCCTCCTAATGTTTCAATACCTAGCGATAGAGGGGTAACATCCAAAAGTAAAACATCTTTTACTTCTCCAGTTAATACTCCACCTTGAATAGCAGCTCCAATTGCAACAACTTCGTCAGGATTTACACCTTTAGATGGTTTTTTCTTGAAAAATTTTTCTACCTCTTCTTGTATTTTTGGAATTCTTGTAGATCCTCCAACTAGAATAATTTCATTTATTTCTGATACATTAATTTTAGCATCTTTTAAAGCTTTTTTACAGGGATCTAATGTTCTAGAAACTAGTTTTTCTGATAATTGTTCAAATTTAGACCTTGAAAGTGTTTTTACTAAGTGTTTAGGAACACCATCAACAGGCATAATATATGGTAAATTTATTTCAGTAGAAGTAGAGCTTGATAACTCAATTTTAGCTTTTTCAGCACCTTCCTTAAGCCTTTGAAGTGCCATTGGATCTTTTCTAAGATCTATTCCTTCATCTTTTTTAAATTCTTCAGCAAGCCAGTCAATTAATACGCTATCAAAATCATCACCTCCCAAGTGAACATCACCATTTGTAGATTTTACTTCAAAAACGCCATCTCCTAATTCTAAAATAGAAATATCAAAAGTTCCTCCTCCTAAATCATATACTGCAATTTTAATGTCTTTATCTTTTTTATCTAATCCATATGCTAGAGCAGCAGCAGTTGGTTCATTTATAATTCGTTTTACATCAAGCCCTGCAATGGTACCAGCTTCTTTAGTTGCTTGTCTTTCTGAATCATTAAAATATGCTGGAACAGTAATAACTGCTTCTTTGATTTCAGAACCTATATAATCTTCTGCAGTTGATTTCATTTTTTGAAGAACCATAGCAGAAAGTTCTTGTGGTGTATATTTTCTTGAACCGATATTAATACTTACGGTATTATTAGTTCCTTTTTCAACTTTATATGAAAGATTTCTTTTTTCTTCTGTAATGTCTGAGAATTTTTTACCCATAAACCTTTTAATAGAATTTATTGTATTGATAGGGTTAGTAATAGCTTGTCTTTTTGCAGGATCACCTACTTTTCTTTCTCCTTTCCCTTCATCTAAGAAAGCTACGATAGATGGTGTAGTTCTTTTTCCTTCACTATTTGGTATAACAACTGGTTCATTTCCTTCCATTACTGATACACAAGAATTTGTAGTACCTAAATCAATTCCTATAATTTTACTCATAATATTTATTTTTAATTTTCTACTAGTATTATTGACAAGAATTATGCCAAAGATGATATATGACAGAATGTCATATTATTGTTCAATTAATGCACTAATCTTATTTTTTAGAACTTCAACTATTCCTCTTTTAATTTCTACTTGATTAGTTTTAGAATTAATTTTGTAATCAATATTTCCCTGTGAAAGAGAACTTATTATTGGAGCATGGTTATTTAATATTTGAAATTTGCCTTGAGAACCTGGAAAAATTACGGAATTAACTTCTCCAGTAAATAGTGTTTTTTCAGGAGATAAAATTTCTAATTGCATTCTATTTTACGTTTTCTAGCATTTTTTCACCTGCTTCTATTGCTTGTTCAATAGTTCCTTTAAGATTAAAAGCAGCTTCTGGTAGGTGATCAAGTTCACCTTCCATAATCATTGTAAATCCTTTAATTGTATCTTTTATATCTACTAATTCTCCCTTTACACCAGTAAATGGTTCTGCAACATGAAATGGTTGTGATAAAAATCTTTGTACTCTTCTTGCTCTATGGACTACTTGTTTATCTTCATCTGATAACTCGTCCATACCTAGAATTGCTATAATGTCTTGTAATTCTTTATATCGTTGTAATAGTTCTTTAACCTTTTGTGCACAATTATAGTGTTCACTTCCTACTACTTCTTCAGTTAAAATTCTAGAAGTAGAATCTAGAGGGTCAATAGAAGGGTAAATTCCTATAGAAGCAAGTTTTCTTGATAGTACACTTTGTGCATCTAAATGTGAAAAAGTAGTTGCAGGAGCTGGATCTGTTAAATCATCAGCGGGAACATAAACTGCTTGAACTGATGTTATAGAACCTTTTTTTGTTGATGTTATTCTTTCTTGCATAGCACCCATTTCAGTTGCAAGAGTTGGTTGATATCCTACTGCTGAAGGCATTCTACCTAAAAGAGCTGATACTTCTGATCCAGCTTGTGTGAATCTAAATATATTATCAATAAAAAATAATATATCTCTTCCTTGACCCTTACCATCTCCGTCTCTAAAATATTCAGCTAGGGTTAGTCCAGATAGAGCAACTCTTGCCCTTGCTCCAGGAGGCTCATTCATCTGACCAAAAACAAATGTAGCTTTAGAAGCCTTTAATTTCTTTTTATCGACTTTAGATAAATCCCAAGATCCTTCTTCCATTGATTTTCTAAATTCTTCACCATAATCTACTATATTGGCTTCAATCATTTCACGGAGTAAATCATTTCCTTCTCTAGTTCTCTCTCCAACACCAGCAAATACAGATAGTCCTGAGTATGCTTTTGCAATATTATTTATTAGTTCTTGAATTAAAACAGTTTTACCAACGCCAGCACCACCAAATAAACCAATTTTTCCACCTTTATTATAAGGTTCAATTAGATCAATTACTTTTATTCCTGTGAAAAGCACTTCAGAGGAAGTCGAAAGATCTTCAAATTTAGGAGCTTCTCTATGAATCGGTAGCCTATCTTTTGATTTAGGTTCTGACATTCCATCAATTGCTGAACCAACAACATTAAACAACCTTCCTTTGATATCATCGCCTACTGGCATTGATATAGGTTCGCCTAGATCATCAACTATCATCCCTCTTCTTAATCCTTCAGTCCCTGACATAGCAATTGTTCTTACTCTGTCCTCTCCTAAGTGTTGTTGAACTTCAAGAATTATAGACGTATCATCTTCTTTTTTGATTTCTAATGCATTTAATATTTTTGGTAAATTATTTTCTTCAAAAGATACATCAATTACTGGACCGATTATTTCTGTTATTTTTCCTTGATTTGCCATTTTTATTAATAAAGGGTTTAGTTTATATAAAATACTCTGCGAAAATAATCTATAATAATAATTTTACAAAGCTATAATTGAACTTATTAAAGAGTTTTTTATTTTATAATTTAAATTCAATTCTAATTATTGTTTCAACATTTTTTATTGACTTTAAAACAAAAATTTTTCCATTATGATAATTTGTTATTATTCTATGAACAAGTGTTAATCCAAGACCCCATCCTCTTTTTTTTGTTGTAAAACCTGGATTAAATATTTTTCTAAAATTTGAATTTTTTATTCCAGTACCATTATCTATAAAATCAATTAAAATCTTATTTGATTTTTTATGTAAAATAATTTTAATTTTTCCAGATTCTCCAATTGCATCAATAGAATTTTTAAATAAATTTTCAATGACCCAGCTAAAAAGTTCTTTGTTTACTGAATGTAATATATTTTCTCCTTGTATTGTAAATAATATATTTTTTGATACTCTTTTTTTTAAATATTTTATTGAATTATTTATTAAATTTTTTAATTCTTCTTCTTTGATGATAGGTTTGGATCCAATATTAGAAAATCTGTCAGTTATAATCTTAAGTCTTTCTAAATCTTTTTCTATTTCTACTATAATATTTTTGTCGTTTAAAATATTTTTTGATTTTATGTATTCTTTCCAGGCAATTAATGAGGATAATGGAGTTCCTAATTGATGAGCAGTTTCTTTTGCTAATCCAGTCCAAAGCCTATCTTTTTCTGATGCATTAGAATAATAAAATATTAAATAAATGGAAAGTAATATTATCAAAATGAATAGAGATAAATAATATGGTGCTAAAATAATTAGATCTAGAATTTCAGAATTTTTATAAAAAACGAATTGTTTATTGATTATAACATTATTACTATCATAGATAAGAACTTCAATTGGTTCGTATCCATTTTTCATAGATGATAATGTTTTTTTTAATATTTGAGATTTTTTTGATTCATTATCAGAATAAATAACATTTTTATGATCAATTATGTGATAGTTTTCATCTGTAACGATAACGGGTATATTGTTGTTGTCAATTATAATTTCATCTATATAATAATCTGGAGATTCTTTATTTGATGATATATACTGTAAAAAATTTGCATATCTTTTTATGGCAGTAATTTCTCTTTCTTTAATTTCTGAAATTATTTTAATAGAAAAAAAAATTAATGATCCTATAAACAGTATTGTAGTGATGGATACTACCCATTTAATTTTTTCGTGATTTTCTTTGAGTGCTATCAATAGAATAATTTAGATATAAATCTAATTAATTTTTAAAATTTAATTGTTTTTAATATTCAAAGAAAAGTTTAATCAGTTTTGACTAGTCCATAAAATCTTTTATTCTATCAAAAAATCCTTTATCTGTTTTTCCAGGTTTAGGCTGAAAGTTGTTTGATTGTTTTAATTTAGATAATATTTCTTCTTCTTCTTTAGATATTTTTTTTGGAGTCCATACATTAACATGAATTAATTGATCTCCTGCCATTGAATTGTTTATATCTTTTATTCCTTTCCCTCTTAATCTAAGTATTTTTCCACTTTGAGTTCCAGCGGAAATTTTAATCCTAACTTTTCCAGTTAAAGTAGGAACTTCCATATCTACACCTAGAACTGCATCAACAAAATTTAAATATAAATCATAAATTATATTATTACCATCTCTTTTAAAGACATTATCTTCTATTTCTTGAATTAGTATTAAAAGATCTCCAGATGCTCCTCCAGCTGGTGATTCATTTCCCTTTTCAGACATTGAGAGTTGCATGCCCTCAGTAACACCCGAAGGGATATTGATTTTTATTATTTCTTCTTTGTACTGTAATCCTGTACTATCAACTCCAGGGGGTTTATTATCTATTATTTTACCATTACCATTACAATTGTAACAGGATGTTGATGAAACCATTTGACCTAGCATTGTATTTACAGCTTTACTTATTTTACCTGTTCCATTACATACTGAGCATGATTTAAAAGTAACACCTGAAGCTGTTACTAATCTTTTTACTTTTATTTTTTTTTCAACTCCCTCAGCAATTTCTTTAATAGATAATTTAAGTTTTATTCTAAGATTTGATCCTCTATTTCTGGATGAACTTCTACTACCACCAAAAAAACTATCAAAAGGACTTCCACCACCTCCTCCAAAAATATCACCAAATTGACTGAAAATATCTTCAACGTTCATTCCACCTCCAAATCCACCAGGGCCACCTCTTAAGCCATCGTGACCAAATCTATCATATTTTTCTTTTTTTTCAGGATTACTAAGAACTCCATAAGCTTCAGCAGCTTCTTTAAATTTTTCTTCTGCGACTTTATTATCCGGATTCTTATCGGGATGATATTTAATAGCAACTTTTCTATAAGCTTTTTTTATTTCATCTTTTGATGATGATTTTGAAACACCTAAAATATTGTAGAAATCTCTTTTTGACATTATGAACCAATTACAACTTTAGCATGTCGAATAATTTTTTCTCCAATTAAATAGCCTTCTTCAATTATATCAACAATTTTACCTTTAAGTTTTTTACCAGCAGGAGTATTAGTTATTGCTTCATGTAATTCTAAATCAAAAACATCTTCTTTATTTACTTCCATTTTTATAAGATTGTATTTTTCTAAAATAGTATTAAGTTTTTGACTTATAAGATTAAATCCTTCAAAATCATCTTTTTGTTCAGATTTAATTGCTTTTAAAGCTCTTTCAAAATCATCAATTACAGGTAAAATATCTTTTATTAATTCTTGATTAGAAACTACAATCATTTCTAATTTTTCTTTAGAAGTTCTTCTTCTATAATTTTCAAATTCAGAATATATTCTAAGATATTTCTCTTTTGATTCTTTAAGTTCATTTTTTACATCAGATATTTTATCTGCTTTTTTTGCTTTTGTATTTTTTGGAGTATTTTTTTTATTCATGACTTATTACATTGCAATTTCTTTGCCAAAATTATATAGATGACATTTTGACTATTTTGAATTAATTTCTTTCCAAATACAGTCTTTTAATTCAATTAATCCTAAGTTGGTTATACTTGATATTTTAATTACCGGGTATTTTGATTTGAAATCAATTTTATCAATTTCTTCTTTGGGTGCCAGGTCACATTTTGAGATGGCAACAATAATTTTTTTCTCTAATAGCTTCTTATTGTATTTTTTTAATTCATTAGATAATAATTGGTATTCATTTTTAATATTTGAATCAAATGGTATTAAAAATAATAAAATTGAATTTCTTTCAATGTGTCTTAAAAATCTTATGCCAAGGCCTTTGCCTTCAGATGCTCCTTCAATAATACCTGGTATATCTGCTACAATAAATGATTTATAATCTTTATATGGGACTACTCCTAGATTTGGTGTTAATGTAGTAAATGGATAATCTCCAATTTTAGGTTTAGCTTTAGATATTGAAGATAATAATGTTGATTTTCCAGCATTTGGAAATCCAACTAATCCAACGTCAGCTAATACTTTAAGTTCAAGAGTTACCCATTCTTCGATTCCTACTTTACCAGTTTGGCTGTACTGTGGTGCCTGATTTGTAGGACTTTTAAAATGATCATTCCCTAGACCTCCAATGCCACCTTTAAGTAGTATTTTTTCTTCATTATGATTTAATATTTCTAATTTTTTTTTACTATTTTCAGAAGATTTAACTATTGTACCAAGAGGAACTTCAATTATGTTATCTTTTCCATTAGATCCATACTTTTTTGACCCTGAACCATCTCCTCCATTTTCTGCAACAACATGCTTTGTGAATTTTAGGTGTAGAAGGGTCCATAATTGTTTATTTCCTTTGAGTATTATATTTCCACCTCTTCCTCCATCTCCTCCATCAGGACCTCCTTTGGGAGCAAATTTTTCTCTTCTGAAATGAGAAGATCCTTTTCCACCATTTCCAGATTTACAAAATATTTTTACATAATCAATAAAATTAGGATTGCTCATTTACTTATCAATTTTTGAACATATATTATAAAATATGTCATCTATTGAACCAATACCATTTATTTCATTGTATTTATTTAGATTTTTATAATGATTAGAAACTGGTAAAGTTTCTTTTTTATATACTTGAATTCTATTATTTATTTTTTCTTCACTTTGATCATCTATTCTACCAGAAACTAAAGCTCTTTTTTTAATTCTTTTTTTTAGTTCCTCATCATTTACATTTAGTGTAATCATTAAATTAATTATTAAATTGTTTTTTTCTAGCATTTGATCTAATGCTATAGCTTGATTGACGGTTCTTGGGAAACCATCAAAAATAAATCCATTAGAATTTAAATTTTCCAGAATTTTTTTTTCTACCATATTTATGACAACAGAATCAGGCACTAGATTTCCATTATCCATAAATTTTTTTGCTTCTAGCCCAAGTTTAGTTTTATTATTTAAATGGATTCGGAAAAGATCTCCAGTTGACAAATGAATCAAATTGTATTTTTGAATTAATTTATCACTTTGAGTTCCTTTTCCTGCTCCGGGAGGACCGAATAATATAATATTTGTCATAATAATTAAATATAATCAAAGATATATAACTCTAAATTGGTAGTTATAACATTTTATTTAATTCTAACTAAGCTTATTTAAAGAGTTGGAAAGCCTTTTGACTGCTTCAATTAGATCTTTTTCACTAGCAGCATAGGATAATCTTATGCAGTTTGGAGCACCAAAATCTTCACCTGGTACTAGTGAAATTTTACCGTATTCAAGAAGATATAAAGAGAGATCATTTGCGCTTTTAATTTCATCTCCTTTTTCAGTTTTTAGTCCTAAAAAATAAGTTATATCAGGGAAAAAATAAAATGCTCCTTTGGGTAAATTAGTTTTTAAACCATTAATATCTTTAAGCATATTATAAACAATATTTCTTCTTTTTAGATATTGTTCTCGCATTTCTATTGCACATTTGTTACCAACTTCAAGAGCTTTTAGGCCTGCTCTTTGAGCTATGGAGCAATTTGCAGATGTTGTTTGCCCTTGCATTTTATTGATTGCTTTTACTATGTTATCAGGAGCTCCTATGTACCCAACTCTCCAGCCCGTCATAGCAAAGGCTTTAGAAAAACCATTCATTGTTATAGTTCTTTCCTGCATTTTATTGAGTGATCCTATACTACAGTGTTCTTTTGTGAAATTAATATGTTCATATATTTCGTCAGAGATAATAAAAATATCTGGATAATTAACGAGTACTTCTCTATAAGATTCAAGGTCTTCTCTTGTAAAAACTGTTCCTGTTGGATTACATGGGGAACTGAAAATTATAGCTTTAGTTTTATTTGTAATGGCATCTTTTAACTGTTTACTTGTGGGTTTGAAATCATTTTCAATTGTGGAATCAATAAACACAGGTAAACCATCAGCCAATTTTATAATTGCATCATAACTAACCCAGAATGGAGCAAATACAATAACTTCATCACCCTTATTTAGTAACGAAAACATAATGTTTGTTATAGAA
>Ga0209228_1001342_pt1 | contig 12334 bp, 11 predicted proteins | sample METZYME_3_150m_FD_187547 | JGI IMG/M metagenome (GOLD analysis project Ga0209228, IMG submission 187547) | Marine microbial communities from oxygen minimum zone in mesopelagic equatorial Pacific - METZYME_3_150m (SPAdes) (version 2) | ecosystem: Environmental > Aquatic > Marine > Oceanic...
AGGTTTGACCGGCAGAGTAGCAGGAGTGCCCAAACAAGGGCCGCCGGTCTCGGTCTGCCACCAGTTGTCCACGATATGGCCCCATTCGCCGCTGCCGCAGATGAACTCGTAAGTCCATTTCAGAGCCTCGGGATTCAGGGGCTCTCCAGCGCAAGTCAAGAACCGCAGGGACTTCAGGTCGTACTTCAAGGCGTATTCTTCACCATAGCGCATGAGCATGCGCAGGAGCGTGGGCGCGGTGAACATCACGTTCACGCCATATTTCTCAATAATCTCGTAGAAGACTCCCGGATTAGGGTGATCGATAGCCCCCTCACGGAAGACCGTGGTGGCTCCGGAGACCAACGGCGCGTACACGATGTAACTGTGTCCCACTACCCAACCAATATCCGACGTGCACCAGAAGACGTCGTCATCTTTGACGTCCCAGAAGGTCTTAAAATGGTAGTAGGTCCCCACCATGTAGCCTCCATGGACATGTTGAACTCCCTTAGGGGTGCCGGTAGTGCCGCTGGTATAGAGGATGTACAGTGGATCCTCGGAATCCATCTCCTCCGGCGGGCAGATGATGCTGGAATCAGCCACCAGCTGGTCGAAGTCGATATCTTTGGGCCCTGGAGATTCTGGAGTCCCTTTCCGGCTCCAGACGACGACGTGTTCCACTAAGTCCATGTCTGCCACGGTCTCGTCGCAGATACCTTTCAGATCAACTTCGTTACCCCGGCGATAGCCGACATCAGCGGTAATAACTACCTTGGCTTGGGCGTCTTGAATCCTGCCCCGCAGCGATCCCACGCTGAACCCGGCGTAGACCACACTGTGCACTGCGCCGATACGGGCACATGCCAGCATCGCGATAGCACCTTCTGGGGAGAGCGGCATGTATATGACTACCCGGTCGCCCTTCTTCACGCCCAAGGATTTCAGACCGTTGGCGAGCCGGTTGACCAGTTGGGCCAGCCGTCCGTAGGTGAAGACCCGTTCCGAACCGTCCTCGCCCAAGAAGATAAAAGCTGCTTTGTTTTTGTTGCCGTTGGTCAAATGGCGATCAAGAGCGTTATGAGTGATGTTGCATTTGGCCCCCAGGAACCACTGGAAGGTCGGGTAGTCCCACTGGAATACCTTGTCCCACGGCTTGAACCATTCCAGCTCCTTGGCTACATCCTCCCAGAATCCCTCCGTGGATTCCACGGACTCCTTGTAGGCAGCTTCGTGGTCCTGCAGGTAGGCCTGCCGCACCAAGGCTGGAGGCGGGAGTATCTGGCTTGTCTCCTGAAGTAGGTGGTCGATCTGTCCTTGCTGGACCATTGTGAGCTCCTCTGCTTTCGGCTAACAGCCGTCAGCTATTCATTGGCACCCTCGTGGGGCACATATTTCTTGTTAGCTGAACCCAAACAGCTATCGAAATTTGGGCATTACCTCTTCAGCGAAGAGTTTCATGGAACGCATGACCTTACCATGCTCCATACTGCCGTAGGAGAAGTGGGCGGTGTAATACCGGACGTTATGTTCGTCACGCAAACATTTGATCCGCTCCACCACGCTATCGGGTGTGCCGAAATAGGCTGTGGATTTCAGGCGGGAGTCATAATTGGGCGGCTCTTCAGGCCGAGTTTGCCGCCAGTTATCCAGGTCTGCGTATATCTCACTACCACCCCTAAGTGTGCGGCGATAGCCGTTCAGGTCAGCGACCCAGTCCATGGAGTCCTGTGGGTCTTTCTCAGCCGTTTTCTGGTCCTCTGCGACATACGTAACCCGGAAGAAGGGCATGTCTTCCCACTGAGGTTGTACACCGGCCTCAGTGCACCTGGCGGCATAAAGATCTCGGAGCCCCAGCACGTCATCATCGGGTGTGTTGGCGCTGGTCAGCATGGGCAGGCCACGCGCCACAGCGTCGTCGATAGTACCTGGCGTTCTCGAAACCGCCAGGTACATGGGGGGGTGGGGTTTCTGCATTGGAGTGGGCGCGATGGTCAAGTTGTCCACCTGGTAATGTTCGCCGTGGTAGGTGAACCCAGGCGTGCTCCAGAGCCCCAAGATGATGTCAACAATCTCGTTGAACCGTTGGGTCCGAGTCTCATAGTCCACTTTGAAATTGGCATATTCATAGACTACCTGGCCACGACCGATGCCGAAGTCAAACCGTCCGTTGCTTAGCAGGTCCAACATCGCTGTCTCTTCGGCCATGAACACTGGGTCGTGAAAGTTGAGAACGCTCACTCCAGTCCCGATGCGAATCTTATTGGTTGCGGCGGCCACATAAGTGGCCAGCGGTAATGCCGAAGGCACGATGCCGAAGCGTGTGAAGTGGTGTTCAGCTAACCATACGGACTCGAACCCTAACTCCTCTGCGTATTGAATCTGCTCAATCATTTCGTGGTAAAGCCGGCCCTGGTGGGAAGAATCCTGTTGGGGCCAGGAGGGAAGCACAAACATACCGAATTTCATGGATCGTGGAGGCTCCGATGCTGCAGACAGCTCGGTCTGCTGGTATTGATTTTGGGTCGCCCTATTCTAACTGCCCGGTACTACCCAGGCAAGGCTGGCCAGGCTCGGCAACACGGCATAGATTATGTTGACCAGTAAAGCTTCATCACCTACAATCCTCGGGCCCCAACGCTGGGATTGAACCACTCCAGTTAAAGGACTCTAGGAGGGATTATGGCATCTGAGGGTTACGCACACCCTGAATTTCTGGTGGACGCCGCCTGGGTCGACGCCCATAAAGGCGACTCCGATGTGGTGATTGTGGACTGCGAGGTCGATGCCGCATTTGCCAGAGGCCATATACCCGGCGCGGTCCTAGTGCCCGATAATTACGAGAAAGACCCAGACTCAGGTCGGTTATTCTTGATGCTGCCAGACCAATTCAAATCGATGTGCGAACGACTCGGCATCGGCGATGAGACAACGGTTGTCGCCTACGACCACTCACGCAGCCTGACCGCAGCTCGGCTCTGGTGGGCGCTTAACACCTATGGCCACACCGACGTTAAGATTCTGAACGGTGGCTGGCGGGCTTGGATCGCTCACGGCGGAGCTGTAGATTTCGAACGGGCCGACACCACGCCGGTGACCTTTACTCCCAATCGCGATGACTCGAAACTTGCAACAGCTTCCGAACTGAAGCAGGCCTGTGAGATTGGCGACTCAGTGATATGGGACGTTCGCAGCGACGGCGAGTGGGACGGCAGCAATAGCCGGGGCAACAAGCGTGTCGGCCACGTTCCTGGGGCAGTGCACCTGGAGTGGTTCAACCTGATGGACTCAGAGACCAACGAGTTCAAACCGGCCGCCGAGATACGGCGCATATTGACCGATCACGGTATCACTCCGGACAAAGCCGTATACACCTATTGACAAGGTGGCATAAGGGCGGCGAACAGTTTGTTCGTCATGCAATTGGTCGGCTACACCGATACCAAGAACTACGACGGTTCTATGGGCGAATGGGCCAATTTAGATGACACACCCTTAGAGCTTTAATGCGTAAAGAAGAAGCATAGGTCCGAACTTAGAGATTCTAAACAGCTGCAACAAAATTTCTTCTTAACGAAACCCACGCCCTATTCCCTCAGCAATTGCCGGGCGATGGTCTGCCGCTGAATTTCTGACGTGCCTTCGTAGATCGTCAGGGCCCTGACCTCGCGATAGAGGCGCTCCACCCGGTTTCCCCTTTCCAATCCTGCACCGCCGTGGATCTGAACAGCATCGTTGATAATGCGGCTGGCTGCCTCGGTGCCGAATAATTTGGCGAACGACGCCTCCTTGATGATTGACTCTTGACCCGAGTCTTTGAGCCAGGCCGCCCGGTGGGCTAACAGGCGTGCTGCATCAAGGGAGACCGCCATATCGGCCAGCTTGAACTGGGTGGCCTGAAAATCAGACAGTGTCTGCCCGAACATCTCACGGTTCTTGGCGTAGTCCAATGACGCCTCGTAGGCCGCCTGGGCCATGCCGATGGCCGCCGCTGCAACGGTAGTACGGAATGTGTCCAGGGTGCCTAGGGCCAAACGCAGCCCTCGGCCTCTCTCGCCTATAAGATTGGCCTGTGGTACATGGCAATCGTTCCAGCGGGGTTCGCCAATGGGATGGGCTGCCATAAGATTCATGCGCTTTGAGTCGTCAAATCCCGCCATCCCAGCCTCTACGATGAAGGCTGACAACCCTCTGCTTCCTTCTTCGGGGTCGGTCTTGGCGAAGACGGTATAGGTGCTTGCGTCTCCGGCCTGGCTGATGAACTTCTTCTCGCCGTTTAAGACCCAGTCGTCACCGTCCAATCTGGCCTCGGTTTTCATGCTAATAACGTCTGAGCCGGCATGGGGCTCAGTCAGGGCAAAAGCTGCGATGCTTTCGCCCTTTGCTATGGGCGGCAGATACTTAGCCTTCTGCTCTTCGGTTCCCCCAAGTGTTATGGGGAAACTGCCAAGGCCCTGCATGATGAAGTTCGTATCCGCCTGGCAGGAGACCCGCGCCAGTTCTTCGCGGATGATGCAAAGATCCATTACCCGAATGCCGACCCCGCCGTACTCCTCAGGCACGCAGTACCTAAGCAACCCCTCATTGGCCAGAATCGCCATCAACCCGGCATGCACCGTAGGCGATTCGTCTGCTTCTTCAGCAATGGGTCCAATCTGCTCCTCGGCTATGCGCCGCACTCGTTGCTGTAGTTCTTGTTGTTCTTTCGTGAATGCGAAGTCCAATGTAAGCTCCTAATCCCGCCTTTCGTAATCGGGCCTGGGTAAATTTACCGTTACAAACCCAACCGCCGCACCAACTCCTCGGCGGTGACCGTTGCCCCGGTTAGTCCTTGGCCGTCCTGGTCGGCCAGGAACGTAGCGGCTTTAACCATGTCATTGGGGGTGGCCCAGGCAGAGACGTCGGCGTCTGGGCGCTGGGCTAAGAAACCCTCTGTGGCCACCGGGCGCAAGGGTTTCAACACGTTTACGGCAACGTTGTGGGGGCCCAGTTCCATGGCCAGCCCCCAAGTGAAACGCTCTAGTCCAACTTTAGCAGCGCCGTAATTCTGACCGATTAGAGCGATCTCTTCGCTGTCTGCCGACAGTGTGGACGAGAATATGTTGGTGGCGGCGTGGGACGATATGTTGATGATGCTACCACCGCCCTGCTCAATCATGATGGGTGCCGCGGCCTTGCAGGCGATGAACGGCGCGCGCAGGTCAATGGACATCACCAGGTCCCACTCTTTAACGGTCATCTCCAAGAAGGGTGTGTAGCTGCCGATGGCGGCGTTGTTGATCAGTATGTCCACTGCGCCGTATTCGTCCAGCGTACGGTCTATTAGGTGACGTATACTGTCTTCTTCCCGTACGTTAGTGGGCACGGCCAAGGCCTTTCCGCCAGCGTCCTCTATCTCACCCACCGTGGAGTGGATGGTGCCCGGCAGCATAGGGCGTGACTCCTCGGAACGGGCCGCAACCACCACCTGAACACCCTCCATCGCTAGACCCATCGCCATGGCCTTCCCGATACCCCGGCTGGCTCCGGTCACGATTGCAACTTTGCCGTCTAAGCTCATTGATATTCCTTCGCCAACTGTTCTCCACTGATTGAGTAAAGTTCAGTGGCATTTAGATTCCTAGCAATTTAAGTCCTCGACAGCGGTTGGTCAAGAATAGCCGGTTGAAGCAACATAAAGAAGAAAAATGATGCTGATTTAGTCGGCTGAGGAACGATGCTCCTGTGGCCATTTTTACGCCTAGCTCCATCTTGACAAACCAGCCTTCAGAGCCAATCATGCTGGCACGTGGGTAACGTGTTGGTTGTGCACCTGGCCTGATACCAGGGAATTTGATTGGGCCAATTAGATTGAGGAGCGAACGATGACAACTTTGGTATTAGGCGGCACCGGCTTTATCGGCAAGAGAGCTGTTCCCCGTTTGGTCCAGCGCGGCGAGAAAGTCGTGGTGATGGACATCAATCCCGGAGCAGCGGACTTCAGCGAATATGGCAGACAGGTCGAGGTCATCCGCGGCGACATAATGCAGTTCCAAGACGTAGTGACCGCCATCATGCACGCCAAGCCGGACCGCATCATGAACCTGGCCTACCTCTTAGGCAGCGGCGACGACACACCCCATTTCACCATGAAGCTGAACATCCTAGGTATGGACAACTGCTTCGAAGCCGCCCGGATATCCGGAGTGAACCGCGTGACTTACGCCAGTTCTATCGCGGTGAGCGGCCAGCAGTCCAACTTCGGAGACCGCACCATCAACGAAGATGACCCGATGCACGGCACCAGCCAGTACGCCATGCACAAACGGTTCAACGAATTCCAGGCCCAGCAGTTCAACTCAGTGTACGGCATGTCCATCACGGGCATCCGTCCCGCCAACGTGACAGGGCCGGACAAAGTTCGCGGCTCCACAGATCATGTGCAATGCGTGACCTTGCCGGCTGCTGGAGAGCCAGTTAGCTTCCCCAAAGCCGGCCTGATGCGCCTTCCGGTCCATGTAGACGACATCGCCGAAGCATTTGTACGGGTGACCATGGTGGACGAGAGCCACTACCCCATCTACAACTCGGGTGGCTATCCGATCAGCCTGGGCGAATTAGCGGACATCGTAAAGAAATTTTTGCCCGAAGCAGAGATCAACTTCGCCAGCCAAGATGGTAAGGAAGAATCAGGCAATTACCTGACCGACAACAACCGTCTTTTAGGCGAGTTCGAACTAGAATACCCACCCATCGAACAGCGTATCTTACAGATAATCAACGACGTGCGACGCGACGAAGGATTGCCGTTAGTGAACTGATAGCTAGCGGGAGTCACTTACTGTGACACAAAAAGAGCCCTCCCTTCCTCAAGAGGAAGGGAGGGCTCTTTTTGGTGGGCGCCTGAAAGGTTTCAGCTCATCTAGTCCGGAACTCTGGTGGACTGCCAGGCTACCATCTGCCATCCACCGTTACGTTTGGCATAAACGTCGGTGAACTTCAATTCGAACTTGTTGCTACCCACGTGAAATTTCCCGTGGCCGGTTACCACTGCAGTGTCTCCCAAGTCCCGGATTTCCCCGAATTGCAACTCCAAAGCATTGTAGACGCTTTTACCAGTCTTCACGGCGTCTATGAAGCTGGCTTTGTTGTCTAATCTGGCTGTCGTATGAGTGTATATCAGGTCATCGGCCAGAATCTCTTCCAATGTTTGGACATCACCTTTAAGCATCGCTTCGATGCGACGGTTTTCCAACGCTAAAATCTCATCCATGATTGTCTTCTCTCCTCCATATTATTTGGTCTCTCCTGTAATGGGCTCTAACGTTCCTGTAGCACAGCTCCCGACAGTTCAGCAATCTTGTTGACTCTGACTAACACAGCCACACCCAGACGGCCTGGGTCTCTTTCCAACTCGGCCTCTACTGTACGTGACATGACATCTTCCCGTATGGGGCCTGATTCGTACACCTCTGCCGTGCCGTAGAACCGCCATCTGATCCGGTCCGTCATGTTGTTATAAAGGACAGTTATCTTGGGATTGTCAGACACGTTTTCTAGGGCGGTGCGCTTGGCACGTTCCCAGTACGCCAAGGTCTCAGAGTCATAGGCCATAACGCTGCCTTTAAGGCTTAGTTGCGGCTGCCCGTCTTTATCGACCGTGCCGATGGTGCAGTCCCAACCGTCGGCATGGGCCCGGTCCACCAGCTCCTTCATCTGTTCGGTGATCTCGATCATTGCGCGTCGACCTCCCTCTAAGCTCGTCAAACACCACTGGGTTCCCCAGTATATCTTTTAACGACCTTTGAGGATGAATCTTTGGTCGCACGTGACAGCCTGGGCATGAAACAGAGGTTCCTGGAAGAGCAACTAGTCGGCTGTGGCGTCCGATGGCCCAAGATCCTATCGTGGTTCTGATGAAACTTCGCCAGAGCCACAATCCGGAAACAGTAGCATTAAACCCTGGGCAAATCGCAGAATACTGCCAATCTCATACGCGCCTATAAACCCATTCGGGATTATTCCTCGCCATCCAGAATGGGTACGCCAAGCACGAAATACTGTCCCTTATGGTTGACGCGCTTAGAATCGGATCTTATAGTTCTGAACATCCTGGAGCCTTGGTTATTGAGGCGACTACATGTCAAAAGTTGACACTCTCCAATCGGACGTGGAATCCCGTGGCATAAGAAGTACCGCACCTTTCATATTGGGCGGGCTGAGTGGAGGACATGCGGTCTTCCACTGGTTCAGCCAAAGCTTCTTTGTGATGTTGCCCGAGGTCGTGGCTACCTTCGGTTTGAATGGACTTCAAGTTGGAGCTATCGCCGCAGTGCGGGAAGTGGTGTCCGGAATAATCGCCCTTCCTGGCGGGGTTGTTACCGATATGGTTCGGCGGCACTGGGGGATAGTGCTGGCTATATGCATGGGCCTGTTCGGTCTGGGTTGGCTGATCATGGCGATCGCTCCGGTGTATACGGTGCTCTTGGTAGGAATGGCTGTCGTGGCAGCCGCGGCTTCCATGTGGCACCTGCCAGCTGCAGCTGCCTTGTCTCGGAGATTCGTCGACCGCCGTGGCTCTGCTCTTTCGCTACACGGCGTCGGCGGCAACATAGGAGATGTCCTGGGACCGGCATTAACCGGGGTTCTCCTATTGACCCTTTCCTGGCGTGGAGTGCTCAGCATATACGCGGCAGTACCTCTATTGCTCGTCTTCTTGGTCTATTGGGCGTTTCGCGACATCGGCCGGACCGGTTCCCAAGACGAACAGCCCTCCGGGTTCAGAGATCAGATGACCAACACCCGGCTGGCATTCCAAGAACACCCTCGTTTATGGGGAATAATGGCCGTGGCGGGCCTTCGTGGTATGGCTAGCGTGGCTTTTCTGCCGTTCCTAGCCCTTTATCTGGGACTCGACGAAGAATTAGGTCTAGGCAACGCCGCCCTGGGCCTGCACATCGCCCTGCTGGTGGGTGTAGGAGTTGTGGCCACCCCGGTCGTAGGTTACATCTCTGACCGTTTGGGCAGAAAATTGGTCCTGATACCCGAGATGATAGCGCTCTGCGCCCTGTCGGCCCTCCTCGTGCCATTCGGCGAAGGTATCGGTCTGATCGTGATACTCGCCCTGATGGGCCTGTTCTTCTTCAGCGACCAGCCTATCCTGACCGCAGCGGCCCTGGACACAGTAGGCCAGGGAGTAGCCGCTAGCGCTCTAGGAGTATTTTCGTTCTCTAGGTTCGCCCTCGGCGCCGCATCCCCTATCATCGCCGGGGAACTGTTCGACTCCGTAGGCATCGAATCTACCTTCTACTACATCTCTGGCATCTACCTATTAGCCACGTTGGTGTTGGTAGCAGTCCCGTTATCCGTCAAGCAACCACAAACGGACCAAGGCGGCTAGGGTCGCGAACAAGAACTCGATTTAAAAACCAAAGGGCCCCGTCCTTTTAGCAAGGATGGGGCCCTTTGGGATACTGTCCATCACATTGAAAGAACCCACTACGACTTGAACAAATTTACTGTCCCTCAATCCTACGCCTATAGAACAATCATGGAATGGGATGAGGTCATAAAAAAGAACCTAAGCCGTTCCGGCCAATTGACAGATCAGCACGAATCCGAGGATCCCTGACCAGTGACTAACTAAGATACAAAAGAGCCACCTCAAATGAGGTGGCTTTTCTTGTTTCAGCGACACCCCGTACCGAGAAGGCACCGAGGTGTCCTCACTAGCGCATTGGTGAAAATGAAGAGGGCACCATTATCTTGTTCTCCATGCTGACCAACAATTTCCCTGTGCCGGGCGGCCAGTGGGGACTTTCTAAGGCTTCCGCCCGGATCTGGTCGCGCTCTTGCATGTCTTTATAGGGCCAGATATGGACCCATTTGTTCAGCCCGTCAAGTTCGGTATACATAGCAGCGGCCATTGGAGAATATTTTTCACGATGAGGCACAGAGGCCCCCCAGCGCTTTAGTATTTCTGGTAATGTACCGGTTTTAAGCGTGTAGGTACGCATTTCATAGATGTTTCCCAATTTCTGGCCTCCGCCCATCGGCCTCATAAATGGTGCGGGTACGAAAATCTCTGACGCCATGCTCACAAATATATCCGGGTCATTGGGGGGCGGCCAATGTGGATCGTTGCTGGCTTCGGCCCGAATACGAACACGTTCTTCGGGTGAATCGTAGGGCCAGACGTGAATGACTTGGTTTAGCGGTCCCACCTCAGTGTGCCAGAACGCGGCCAGCTTCGAATATTTTTCTCGATGAGGAAGAGAGCCAGCAAAGTTCTCTTCGAACTCGGGCACCGACTCCGGCGTTAATACATAGGTACGGACTTCGTAAATCATTTGGCTCCTTGACAGGCAATTCTCTATTTGAAGCTCGAACATGCCAATCGCTATGAATGTTCTATCGAACATCAGCGGGGGGTTGGCACTGGGTAGCGGCGACCGCACAGGAAATCTTTGAGGAGCTTGTAAAGGGTGAGAGGTTAACCCATCAGGGGAGGATTTTTTAGATACTCCTTGGCAAGCCGTAGTCCGGTTTCCTTCAAAAGCAATTTGTCTTCTCCTGGGGTGCTCGCCTCCGGGAGTCGAATTACTGTATCGTTGGCATATGTTGGTATGACGGGCACAGATTGTTTTAGCAGGCCGTCCGGTTCCCGTCCTTCACGGACTGCTCTAATCCCTCTCCGCAATTGTTGCCGAAAAATAATCACCCCTCGGTCAGAAGTAGCCAGATGCTCTAAGCCGTGGACAGCGATGGGGCGTTGTGCGATCTGGGCATCGAAATCCCCAGGCTCCCGTTGGCGTTGTTCGTAGGTCCTATCGTCAGGCATCTGACCCGGCATCCCGACTCGGTTCGCCCACCAATGGGGAGTCACCTCTTGCTCATCGCTCACGTGCCGGAATTCCACTTGCAAAGTAGTACGGTCGTCTCTCGGCACGATCCATCGGCTCATCATTGGGCCATCGAATGGATGGATCTCTTTACCGTCCTCCCATACGGGGGACACCATCATCAAATTGGGCAAGACTGAATCTACCATCCGCAGCCACATGTTGTCTCCGACTCTCCGAGTGGCCACATAGGCTAATCCCAAAGGAGTCTCGATGTAGTCTAGTTCGGGTACCACGCCGAATTCTTCCGTGAATTGGGCGCCGCTAACGATGGTATGGAGGAATGCCGTGTGTACCGGATCTTGAGCATTTTCTGCTATTTGAAGCCAGTTACAAGAATAGTCATACCTAGGGCCAGCCACGATGTGGTATCCGGGACGTACCCAGCTATCGAATACTGGGAAAGGGGGCTTCTTGTCGGGTGGTCCCATGTATACAAACACAGCGCCGGCAGCTTCGTGAGTGGCGTATGCTCCATGGAATCGGCGGTCTTCTAGCGGTCTGTCAACAGGCTCTCCGGGTGTCTCAAGGATGGCGCCGTCCACGTCTATTAGCCAACCGTGACGGCAACGGATCCCTCGCTCCGAAACCGTGCCAAACTCCAGAGAGTGCATTCCATCGGGGCAGTTGGCTGCCACCGCGCCCATCCGCCCGCTGAAGTCTTGGAACACCACTAGATCTTCACCTAGGATACGTGTCGCCACCGGAACGTCTGTTAGTTCCTCCGTGTATATCACCGGATGCCAGAACCGGCGCAGATACTCCCCACCCGGAGTCCCAGGTCCTACGTGGGTTAGCTCCGTGTCTTCTTCGGGGATCTCTCGATGCGCGTAAGCGTTGTAGGTTTTGTTGAGAAAAGCTTTCCTAGATGTCAATTCAAAGCTCCTACTGGCACTTTTGTGAGATGCATTGGGAATCCTTCATCCAAGTTTACAAGTTTTTGGCTCAAATATGTTAAGCGACGATATTATAATCGGTGTCGCATACGGGGCTATTTTAAGGTTGCCGCAGGGTCAGTTACCTTTGCCTCCGTGCGGTAGCGTCTTCAGCGGTTGTGATTGAGGTCTTCATAATCAGGGCAGACGTTGATGCTAAACTCCCTCTAGATTAACCTCTCTGAGCGTTTTCAGAAACTACTTAAGGTGCTTTTTGCCCTCCGCCAAAGATGAAAGAAGCCCCCTCAAATGAGGGGGCTTTTCTTGTTTCGGCGACACCCCCATCGGGAAGGCATAGGGGGCGGGTACGTAGAGGGTATGGGCATCGGCAGCCGAAGCGTCAAGATATACAGGGTCACCGCCAGCGTGAAAGGGTGGCCCTTTTTGTTGCCCTCCAGGAAGTAGCGATGTAGTATCCAAGAAACATTCATGTGATCTGCGGGATAGCAAGGAGAGTTGCCATGGCCCAAGAACCTAACGTGATCGAACTGTACGAAGGTGCGGTGCAAAACATGCTGCCCATCCTAGGCGGCATCCAGG
>Ga0209228_1001344_pt1 | contig 12333 bp, 8 predicted proteins | sample METZYME_3_150m_FD_187547 | JGI IMG/M metagenome (GOLD analysis project Ga0209228, IMG submission 187547) | Marine microbial communities from oxygen minimum zone in mesopelagic equatorial Pacific - METZYME_3_150m (SPAdes) (version 2) | ecosystem: Environmental > Aquatic > Marine > Oceanic | place...
AGATATATCTTTGAATTATTTTACTGGTTATGATCGATTGTTCAACCTCTCTGGCGTTAATGGTTTTGGTCACGGGCCAAGCTTGAGCAATCCTTATATAGACGTTGTGTACGGTTATAGAAAAACGAATGTGACGGGCCTCGGGAGCACGCTCTTCTTTGGTGATTTAGAGTTTAGAGGAGATGTAGCCGTATTCAATACAGAAGATAAAAACAATAGTATTTCCAGAACAAGTCCATATCTACCAGAGTTCTATGACTCGTTACATTATTCTTATCCACTAAATGAAAAAGCTAGTTACTTGCAAGCTACAGTTCAACTAGAGGCAGAGTTACCTTTTGATATAAAATTCATTGGGCAATTTTTTAACTACGATACGCTTGACTACAGCTCAGATAGTTTACCTCTTGATGAAGATGTTTCAATACCAAACCTTGAGATAAGTGTAGATGAGCTAGATCCAAAAAATATTTTTACGCCAGGCTATGGTTCCTCGCTTGCTATTATGACCAAAAAAGCCTTAATCCTATCACTTGAAAAGAAATTTTTTGATGACCAACTAATTCTAACGGCATCATCTATTTTTGATATAGATAACACCGATTACGATGGAACATACCCTGGATCCATTTTATCATTTGAGGCTGCTTATACTATTATCGACAATTTAGAATTAACGATCGGATATACAAATATCAATGGCGATAAAGACCACCCTTTAGGAGAAAACTACAGGCTTTATATCATGGAAGATTTTTCTCATATTCGTGCTGACCTAAAATATTCTTTCTGATAAATTTCTTCGTATATCTATGGGCATAAAAATAACGGGTACAGGTATATACCTCCCCCCTCATATTGAAACATCTAAGGAGACAGCAACGCTTATTGATAAAAGCGAAGAATGGATCATCTCAAAGACTGGTGTTGCTGAAAGAAGAAAGTCTGATATTGATGTAGATAAAATGGGAGCTATTGCAGCATCGCAAGCATTAGAAGGAAACGCTAATCCTGATCTGATCATCAATGCATCAGGCGTACCAAAACAAACGATACCTGATACTTCAGTATTTTTCCAAAGAGAGCTGGGTCTAAATGATATTCCATGTTTTAGCATTCACGGAACATGCTTATCATTTCTTATTGCCCTGAAAAATGCATCCGCCTTAATTGAATCTAAAACCTATAATAAGATTCTTATCATATCCGCTGATAGAGGCACAATGGGTAGAAATCCGAATGAGCCAGAAAGTGCGGCACTACTAGGAGACGGAGCTGCTGCAGTATTAATAGAGCCCAGAGATAAAATAAATAATTTTCATTATTGGAAAATGAATACCTGGTCTGATGGTGCAAAGCTTACAGAAGTTCGTGGCGGTGGCACTGCATTACACCCTCAAAATCCAATTACTAAACCAGAAGACAATCTATTTAAAATGGATGGCCCCAACGTCTATAAGATGGCCAGAAAAAAAGCATTCAAAATGGTTCAGAAAACTTTTAAATCTGTGGATTTTGAAAAAACAGATGTTTCATGGGTAATCCCCCATCAGGCATCCGAAAAGGCGGTAACTGCCTATCATGAATACGGAGGCTTTGATAAAAACAGAGTGATAAATATTTTAGATAAAACTGGTAACTGTGTAGCTGCTTCGATGCCAATGGCATTTGTCACTGCAGTTGACGATGGTAGAATAAACCGCGGAGATCTTCTTTATTTTATTGGTACTGGCGCTGGACTATCAATGGCCTGCGCTTTGGTAAGCTACTAAATCATAACGTTGTAACTCATTGAATTATTATTAAAATTCAATCAAATAAAATCTATACCCTTTTATAATAAAACATATATTTTATGGCACTAATAGTTTTTCTATTTATAATAAACTCTTTTTTATACCCTTCCATCATCTCTCCCTCTGATTCAGATAGTTTAACTTCGATCCATGTGCTAATTGAGTGGGAGCAAAGGCCTTATATTAAAGAGTACAATATTCAAATTTCAGAAACAAATAATTTTGACCCTATTCTAATTGATACGGTCTCTAATATTCCTCTCTTTATTTGCAAAAACAATTTGACCTGGGATAGTCAATACTTTGTTAGAGTTCAATCTGTAGTTGATGAAATCCCTCAGTTAGATTATTACGATACAACAAACTTCTATATTCTAAATCCTCAATACACAGATGTAGGCACAATTAATACAGTCACTCATAATGAAAATGAATATTTTGAAGGGATAACTATTTTTGGATTGTTTAACCATCATCGGAGTATAGCTTTCGACAAAAATGGGAATGAAATTTGGAACACTGGAGATCACAATAATTTTTTTATGACAACTATTGATCGTTATGGAAACTTTAATGGTTTTAAGGATGAAGGGAATGTGAATAAACCAATAAAATTTAATTTCAAAAACGATATACTATGGATTAGCACAGATCATGGAGACAGGCACGAATTTAGAGAAATCACTGAAAATCATTACATGTATATTGAGCCAAAATATCAATTCGGTGTAATTCCAAATGGTGAATGGACAAACAGCTTTATTCAAATGGGCTATCTTGCTGATGGAGTCACACAAGAATTAAATTGGAAAGCACAACAGATTTGTATAAAAGACCATTTAAATCAAAAAATATGGGAGTGGGATCCATTTGAATATTTTAGTATGAATGATTTTGATTTATATGGAACCTGGTTTACTGCGGTTCATAATGGTTATTATGACTGGACACACTCAAACTCTTTCTGGTATAGTGAGCCAGAGAGTGCAATCTATTTATCTTCAAGACATTTATCTAGGATCACCAAGATTGATTATCCTTCCGGAAATATAATCTGGAATATTGGCCCCGGCGCAAATCATAACCTCGGCGAAGATAATATTTGTGATGAAATTGGATTTTCATTCCAACACCATATTCAAGAACTTGATGATGGCAGTTTATTATTTTTTGATAATGGTAACAGAAGCAATATTTTTAGATCAACAGAGATGAATGAAAGCAGAATCCTTAGACTAAGAATAGATAGTCTAGATTGCGAAATAGTTTGGGAATATATTTTGCCAGGAACGAATTATAGTAATTCAATGTCCGGTGTAAGTTTATTAGATAATGGAAACTATCTTATCGCCACCAGATCAGATAGTGGAAAAATAATTGAGGTAAATAATGATAAGGAACCAATTTGGGAGGCTGATCTTAATGTTGACTTACATGAAACAACTCCCGGTATTTACAGAGCATTCAGAGTTCCATCTATTTTCCCACAAGCTCACTCTGTAGTTTTTAATAATTATGAAAATATTTTAAACAATAAAAAAGGAATAATCTTGGGCAGATCTGATGAGGTAACTGTGGAAATCTATAACGAAGGTGGCTATAATCAAGAATATTCATATTCATTAAGCGACTCATTAGGATTAGAATTTTTTAACAAAACAGGTACCATATTTATACCTAAAAATGAAAAATATAAAATATCTTTCCCAATGCCAGATTATATACATAAGAGTAATCTTTCAAATAATTTAATATTTAATATTAATCCAACGAATCACTCTTATGCCCATAAATCTTATAACATAGACTTATTAGTATTTAACTCAAATATTAATAAGGGCCATATTATATCAACCTTCCCCAATCCTTCAAAATCTGTTACCACTTGTAAAATATATTTACTAGAGGATGAGAATGTTACCTTGCAAGTATTTGACATACTGGGAAATAAAATTGAACAATCAAAAGAAAAATTTTACCCTCAAGGATTGAACCATATCAAGTGGAACCCTAGAAATAATCCTAGCGGTGTATATTTATTACAAATAATAACAGATAGTTTTACTGAAGTAAAAAAATTAATTGTGATCAAATAATCTATATAGATTAATCAATATATTATTTAACCATAAAAGGATCTATTAGACTAATTCTAATAATAATGATTCTTATTCAATCATGTTATTTTGTTAAGATCACCTTCTTAAAAAGTCTGTCTTTCAAGGTTTTTAGCTCAATAAAATATATTCCTGAACTAAACTCCGATGCATTCCAGTTAAATTTGTAAAGGCCTTCAGATGCATGTGAATCAAATATTATATCGACTAAAAATCCTTTAATATCATAGACCGCGATCGTTAACTCTTCATTTTTTATTAGCCTAACCTCAAAGCTAGTTGTGGGATTGAAAGGATTCGGGTAGGGGCTATTGATCTTAATGCCAGAAGGAAATATGCTTAACGCATCAATCATAACATTATCACATTCCTGCTGGGCTTCTATTTGAAATGAATAATAAAACTGATCAAGGCTAACATTAAAATTTTCACTGTTAGCGATACAATCAGGTACATTCTCACATAGCCTGTTACCGCCTATTGCAAAATAAGGAAACCACGCACTGTCATCACTGCTCCAGTCAATACTCATAGAACAAATACAGTCTGGTAGTGTGGACAGATTATTATTAAATAGCCACAGATATTGTAGCTCATTCAGATCGCATAAAGATGATGGAAGTGAATCAATCTCATTATATCCAAGGTCTAAATAGGTTAGATGAGATAGACTGTCAATGTCTTCGATGATACTTCTTAGTATATTGTTTGATATGTAAAGAGACCTAAGCTCTGTCAGCATATTAAAACTACCTGGTAATACAGCTATTCTGTTCCACTCAAGATATAAGCCACTTAGGCTGGTCCAGTTTCCAATAGATTCAGGAAGCGTATAGATAGTATCGTTTACGCCTGTACTGTTTCCATAGTTTCCTGCTACAAGTATTTTCAATCGCCCGTTAAACCATGTTTGTGTTCCTAACTCTAACACTGAGTCATATTGCAGCTCGTTTAAACTAATCAGATCATTCAATGCTGCTAGATCTTGATCATAAAAACAACTATCACCCACCAGAATATTTACATTTCCAGGAATAGAATCAAAGTAAGTAAAAGCACTATCACATTGCGAAAAAACAAATCTTGTGATTAAAGTGAAAGCCAATATGAAATATTTTCTATCGTTCATTTTTACTTTAGATATAAGACTTTCTTTAGCTGATTTTCATTCCTGTAGTTCAGTCTAATAAAATATACTCCTGATGGTAGACCATCAGCGCTCCAATTAATATCAAAATCATGAACATTATTATTAATAGGAATGTTTTCAATTAACCTGCCGTTAACATCATGGATCTCAAGATTCGATTCTATATCTTGAGTATTAGTTACTCTAATATTAATTGTAGAATTAAACGGATTTGGATATGGTGCTAACAAGGAAATTTGTTTCGGAACTAAGAATGAATCTGTGTCAGTATGTAGTTGTCCTATAAATAATGGTGATGTGACTGACTTTTGCATTAATGGTTTGTGAATAGGCGTTACTTGAAATTGGCAATGGTTTTCTGTTATTGAGTTATATGTGTTTCCACTAAATGTAATGTTATGCTGCTCACCAGGTGAAAGATCTATAGAACCATTATAATCACTAAACCAGTCTAAATTTTCAGAAAAATGATAATTATATGTTTCAGATTTTGAACCTTCGTTTTTGATAGTAAAAGAAATATTAGCATTACCCTCTGGCAGGTAAACACCCTCGACCTGGCTACTGTTCATTCTAAAGTCATCAATTATAACACTAAAGGCTATTGGGTAAAGCCCAGAAATGCGATGTGCACGATATACCGCACAAATAGGTTCACAAAGGTTGTAGTTTCCTTGCCAAACCATCTCACCGTTTTCGGAAACCTCTAGAGAGGTCCCGTTACCTCCTACTGTTGTAATTAGGTAGTTTCCATTATCAAGTTTTTGAGCATTGCCTGATGCAAAACCAAACAAATTTTCTGGAAGAGAATATTCCCACACAATATCAGAAAGGCCATCGTCGATTGAAATCTCAATCGCCCTAGTTATGGGCGTAGATGTACCTAAAAATTCTTGACTAAGGTTACCATTATCAAGCGTTACAATATTTCCGTTATCAAGTCTCTGGAGGCCATGCTGAAAGCTAAATCCAAGATCATGGCCTATGCTAACGTCCCCAGATGGCATATCACGACCCATGTTCCATACGATATCTCCGCTTGGGTATGAAATTTTTGTTATTCTTGAAAGGTGCCTAGTGGATATATATATTGCACTTTCCTCCTCGGAAAATATCACAGCATTGACATGTGTCCAGTCATATTCCTGATAGCCAGTAGAGCTCGGAAGCCAAGTTCCACCTATCGCGTCAAAATCATCCATAGAAAAATAATCAAACACGCTCCAGCTCCATATTTCCTCCTTGGTATCCTTATCCCACTCCACAATCCTATCACCTACCCAAGGAAATTCTAGCGTAATACCATTGGCTGAAAATCCAAATCCCTGGTAGCTGGATGTCCATGACCCAATAGGTATAGGCCCTAATTGACTTACCGCAACAATACCCAAATAATTTCCATTAGGAAGCTTAATTAAATCATGGTGCAAGAATTCCTCATTTGGCTCTTCCCAGATAAAATCATTATCAATTGAAAAATCGACTCCTGGAAGATTATTCTCTAAAGAAGGGTCTGAATAACAGCCTAGCAAGTCAAGATAGGGTGTAGAATTATAGTATACAATATCATTATCCCCGGTGTTCCATACTTCCTTTCCATTTTGATCAATCATTGCACTAAAATAGTTATAGAAAGAACCAAAAATAGTTAATCCTGAATTAAACTGCTGATCATTATATAGGTTAGCTGTTGCATCTGAGCGTTTTGCATCTGTACTAAATGTATTTGCATCTGACCATGAACCCTGCTGGTTATTATAAACAGGTCTGATTCTCCAGAAATAATTACTGCTCCATTCAATATTATTTCTGTCAATAAACACCAGAGAACTAACGATAGTATCAGAAACTACTGAACTAAAATCATCCTCACTTGAAACCTGGAATCTATATTCTAAAGCATCTGGAATTTGCTCCCATTCGAATAACACATGGACATAGTTTAGTATACTATTATTAACTGGTGAAACAAGCTCTGCATAGATTGCAGAATAAAAAATCAAAAATTGAATAATAATGTATAAAAATATATTCTTTAGCATTAAAAATTTCAATTATATGATTCAACCAAATAAAGTTTAAATATATCCTAACTCTTTGATCTTATGATAAATCTGATCTACTAGTTTTTCTGGAGCGATTCCACTTGAATCAATAATGATTTCAGCATTTTCCGGAGCCTCGTATGGGTCTGAAATACCTGTAAACTCTTTAATAACACCTTCCCTAGCCAGTTTATAAAGGCCTTTTACATCTCGCTCTTCGCACTTATCTATAGAGGTAGACACGTAAATTTCAATATATCCACCTAGCTTTGAGATCAATTTTCTATTAAACCTTCTATCTTTTTTATACGGGGCTATCGGCGCACAGATTGCTATCCCTTTATTTTTAGTAATCTCACTAGCAACAAACCCAATTCGTCGTACATTTAATGATCTATGTTCCTTTGAAAATCCTAGCTCACTGGACAAGTGTGTTCTAACTATATCTCCATCCAATAATGTTACAGGTCGATTTCCATTTTCTAATAGTTTGATCAACAAACCATTTGCAAGTGTAGACTTCCCTGAGCCAGATAAACCAGTAAAAAAAATTGTAAAACCTCTTTCTGCCTTTGGAGGCCTTGACTTTTGTAGTTCTTTTGCTACCTCTTGATAGGTGAACCAATCAGGTATATCCGTTCCTTCATCTAAATGTTTACGCAGCTCTGAGCCTGACACTGTTTTATAATCAATTCCATCAGGAACCTCATCGATGGGTTTGTAAGAATTCTGATCAGGAAGGAAAACTAAAAATTTAAACGGGACCATCTGAATATCTATCTCATCCTTATACTTTTCGATAATATCCTGAGCATCATATGGCCCATAAAATGGATTACCATCCTTATCATTTCCAGGGCCAGCATGGTCTCTACCTACGATTAAATGTGTACACCCATAATTCTTTCTTATGATAGCATGCCAAAGAGCCTCTCTTGGGCCACCCATGCGCATCGCCAGAGGCAATAAACTTAGTATCACTGAATTATCTGGGTATTTGTCCAACACATGATTATAACAGCGAACTCTAGTATAATGATCTACATCTCCTGGCTTGGTCATTCCAACTACCGGGTGAATTAATAGATTCGCATTTATTTCTTTCATTGCAGTTAAAGTCATTTCAACATGGGCACGATGAAGAGGGTTCCTAGTTTGAAATGCAACAATATTATTCCATCCCATTTCCTGAAATTTTTGCTTTAAAACTTCTGGAGTATGTCTTAAGTGTTGATAATCGTAATGGTGAGGAGAGTCAATACAATCTAGGGTCCCTCCAACATATGATGGATTACTTTCATTTAATAAATAATCAACACCAGGGTGACTATCATCATCGGTCCCAAAAACCAATTTTGCCTCTTTTATCCTGTCCGGTTCCCAAATATCAGTTATTTCCATGATGGCTAAAGAAAATCCTTCTTTATCTTTTAATGTAATTTTATTGCCAATAGATATTGACTGCGCAAACTCAGATGGTACATCCAGCATTATTGGGATTGGCCATAGTGTCCCATCATCTAGTCTTAAATCATTTATTACAGATTCATAATCATTCTTACCAAGGAAGCCACTTAATGGAGAAAAACCACCACTAAGGATCATTTCAAGATCACAGATCTGCCTGTCAGTTAATACCCAGCTAGGATAGTTAATTGATTTTTTCTTTAATATATTTTTTGATTGATCGTTCATAATATTGTTAACTCAACTTTTCCAATTATTAGTTATAACTAAATTTTTTTAGTTATATAAACTCTAATAAAAGTAGTTTGTTTAATCTTGCTGAATTAAGAAAGCTTCGGTAAATATCTCGTCATCTAATTTTGCATCAGGCTTAAATGCTTCTACTTTCATAATCGTATGGTTGCCATTCGGTTTATGCATTTCCAACACAGTAGGTAGCCAATAGTTTCCTTTTTTTATTATTTCTTTTACGAATAATGTTTTATCCAACACTGATTCTTTAGAAAAATATTCTACTTTCCTTATCTGCCATAATTTTTCATCTACAAAAATCTTTTTCCCCCAATAAGAACTTTTTCTAATTGGTTTTGAAAGCAAGACGATACAACTATGATTATCCACTTTTTTAATTCCATCTAAAATAAAAGTATCATCATCAATGTTACGATTATCGAGGTCTTCGTATATAAAGTCTGTTGCCATAAAGGACTTTGCTTTTTCTTTAGACTTAACACGTTTAGCTAATTTTAATTTAGGAAGAAAAAACCACTGATCTGATGAACCATCATTCTTTATCCAGCTTAATAAACCTGTACCATTAACCGATTTTGGTTTTAAAAATTTCACCAGAGACTTTTTAGAGTGCTCTCCAGAGCTATATTGTTTATCATATTTTAAAAAAGCTCGAGTTTTTCGTTTAGTCTTGCCAGACTTGTTTCTCACAATTTCTAGATGTATCTCTGATATGGATGATAATGGCTTTGGAGTATTCATGACCTTTTCCATTACACCAATTGCCGTATAATTTTTATCGAAAGAGTAGACAAAGGAAAAATAAATAACAAATATGAAAAATTTATTCAGATTCATTTTCTTTTTCATTTTTAATAAATAAGAGACCTATGGGTGTGAAAATTAGACTAATTAGTGCAACAACTAAATAATCTTGTCCCTGTTTAAACTCCGATAGTCCTGCAGCTTGTAAACATAAAAATATATAGATAATAATAAGTAAATCAGGGTTATTGTTTGCCCAAACAACTATATCTTTTAGAGAAATGTCAGTCAAACTCATTAATCCAGCTGAATCGGTTGAAATGCTGAGTATCCACCATATTATCATAATAATTGTGACTAACAGTATTACGAGACTAACTGTTCTATCTTGCTTGGCTTGCATTATTTTCGAATAAACTCTGGATCAATAAGACTAACCATCGCTGGTAGAATAGCCATCCCGCCGATTAAACAGAAACATATAGATGCCATAATCAAAACACTAAATGCTTTCAACGGCATAAATACAGAATACATAAGAACAGAAAATCCTACAATTACCGAAATACCGTTGAATAAGATTCCTTTACCAGAAACTTTCATCGTATTTGCAATAGCCTGGTCTAGTTCACCACCCTCTCTAATGTGCTCCCGAAGATGCCACAGAAAGTGTACTGAATAATCAATACCAACACCAACCAGAATACAAGTGAGTAATGAAGTCGTCATGTTCAAGGGAATACCAAAGTTTCCCAAAAATCCAAATATCAGTAAAACTGCTAAAGACATCGGTAAACTTGCTAAAATACCACCAATAAAAGATCTAAATACAATAGACATTATTATTAGAATTATTATTGCTGCAATAGCAAGACTGATTATCTGCCCTCGTATAACAAGATGACTTACAGCACCTAATAAGGCTGCTGGCCCTGAAAGCATTGGCTTTATCGGCTGCCCATCGTAATAATTAGAGTGTATATAATCCTCAGTATCATCAACCAATGCCATTAGATCAACAGTCCTAACTTTTTTTATTCGAACAAAGCATTGAGTAAAATCTGGATCATCTGTATCATTTAATATTAAATCAAAATCATTATCCTCCCCTGCAATCGAATACAAGAACATATACTGCTCAATAAGCTCTCTGCTTGAAGGTATTTTCAAAGAATCAATGTTCCCATTATTAAAAGAATAATGCATTTTTTTTATTACATCAGCAATAGAATAGGTTGAACTGACACCATTATTTTTTTCTTTTATATGGTTCATTAGTTTGTCAATGTGTTCTAAAGAAAGAGGATCATATATATCACCCTCTATCAGAATATTTAACTGAGTTGAGCCACCAAATGTATTACTAATCACCCTGCTGGCTTTTCTAATTTTTGAATCTTCTGGGAAGAAATGATCTGGCACCGTATCAATCGTAATGTCTCTTATTCCAAAAGAGAATAAAAATATTCCAATAAAAAGAGTTGCTAGGAAAGGTACACGATTTCTAACAAAAAATTTTCCCCAGTTGACAAGAAATTTATTAACGAATTGCAGACTATTGTCCTTTCCCAAATATGTAGGCCTAGGTACCAGAATTAGTATTGCCGGTATAAGAAAAAGGCTTAACAAGAAAGAGACCGCGATACCAAATGATACAAGTAAACCAATCTCTCTTACTTTTGACAATTCATGGGTCATCAAGCTCATGAAGCTAATTACTGTAGTGATTCCAGCAAGGAAGATTGGCATCCCAAGTCTTTTCATTGTTCTTTTAAGAATTTCAGTTCTGCTTAAACTTTGATCCATCTTGGTAAATTCATAATAGTGTGAAATAATATGAATACCGTAATTATTTGCGATTGCGATTAGCATAATTGGAATCAATCCACCAATAATTGGAACGGAAATATCTAACCAAGCCATAAGTCCAAAGGTCCAAAGAATTGAAAACCCTACGACAAATAGAGGAAGAAAAGTTCCGGTCCAACTTCTAAAACTTAAGATGAATAGTAAAATCATTAGGCCTAACGCTATCGGAGTAAATGTCCTCATGTCACGTTTGATACTATCAATAGATTCAGCAGAAGATATAATAGGGCTAGCAAGATAAATCTTTTCTGGTTCTTCAAAGTTATTTACTATCCTATATAGCCTTTCTCTGAACTCTATTTCATCAAAATCTGTTGAAGCTGTTATCTGCGCAACAAAACACATTATATTTAAATCTGCAGATACTAAATTGCCTATGATATCACTAGCATATATTGTCTCAATCAGGTCTGAACTTTCTATTGAATCAGAAGGTATTTTTTCAAGGAGATTTTGGATCTCAAATCCACCATCATCAGGAACGATATAGTTTTGATTATAAATTGAAGCAACCCTGCTTACTGATGGCATATTTTCTAAAGAATCATGTAAAAATGAAAATTTAATTAAAGTACTTTCAGATAATAAGTCTTCCGACTCCACTGCAATAATAACGATCTCATTGCTACTAAATAGATCTTCAGCCAGTTCCATATTTTTCACTATTTTATGATCGGCTGGAACGAGAGAGCGTAAACCAGGATCAATCTCTAAGTCTGGGATCTTCCATAGAAAAAATATAGTAAAAAGAATAATTGACGCTATAATAGAGCGTGGATAGTGTGCATCCAGCAAAAATATACGTTTTGTTAATGTTCTTAGATTCATGATTATATTAAAGACATGGAATTTACATTGTAAAATTTTTAGATGTTAAGAACTACAAAACCTAA
>Ga0209228_1001345_pt1 | contig 12330 bp, 9 predicted proteins | sample METZYME_3_150m_FD_187547 | JGI IMG/M metagenome (GOLD analysis project Ga0209228, IMG submission 187547) | Marine microbial communities from oxygen minimum zone in mesopelagic equatorial Pacific - METZYME_3_150m (SPAdes) (version 2) | ecosystem: Environmental > Aquatic > Marine > Oceanic | place...
TGTAAACATCGCGCCCAATGGTACCAAAAAAAAAATTGGCCTCACACGTATTCACATGGAAGAAGACGCTGGAAAGTTGATTCACGGAGGAAACCTAGGAAGTCTGGATAAAAGCTATGTAGACTTTAATCGCACCGGAGTTCCCTTGGTGGAAATTGTTAGCGAACCAGATCTTAGGTCTGCTGAAGAAGCTCGAGAATACCTTACTCAATTAAAATCAATTCTTGATTACGCAGAGGTAAGTGATTGTAATATGGAAGAAGGAAGTCTTCGTTGCGACGCTAACGTTTCTATAAGGCCTCAAGGTCAAAGGGAGTTTGGGACACGAACCGAAACAAAAAATCTGAATTCATTTCGTTTTGTTCAACGGGCTATAGAATATGAAGTTGACCGTCAAATAAAAGTTATAGAGCAGGGAGACTCTATTGCGCAAGAAACTCGTTTATATGATTCTGACAAGGGAGTAACTTTTTCTATGCGAAGCAAAGAGGAGGCTCATGACTACCGCTATTTCCCAGAACCCGACCTAGTACCGATTGAAATTAGTGATGAGTGGATCAAAGAAACAATTAACGAACTTCCCGAGCTTCCTGAGCAAAAAAGAGAACGCTTTATCCAAACCTACAAAATCCCTGAATATGATGCGAATGTTCTAACTACTTCTCGAGAAATAGCAGACTATTATGAAAAATCCGTTTCTCTATATCCAAAAGCCAAAGTGGTCAGTAATTGGATCATGGGAGAATTACTTAGGGAGCTAAAAAAAGACGGGCAAAGAATTAGTAAATCTCCCATAAGGCCTGAAGATTTAATTGGTCTCTTAAAGTTAATCGAAAAAGGTACTCTCAGTGCAAAAATGGCAAAAACGGTGTTTGAAGAAATGTACCAAAGTTCTAAATCCGCTGAAGAAATTGTTAACAAAAAGGGATTAGCCCAGATCACTGATTCGTCAGCTATAGAAAGCTTAGTTGATGAGGTTTTGCAATTGAATACAGATCAAGTCAAACAGTATAGAAATGGTAAAGAAAAAGTTTTTGGATTTCTGGTAGGACAAGTTATGAAAAAAGCTAAAGGCCAAGCCGATCCCGCTCTAGTCAATAAATTACTTAAAGGCCGAATCAGTTGAATCTATCGAGAAATATAACATTTAGAAATATCTTTTGGATAACGCCCTTATTTTTAGCTTTGTTTTTTTCCGGAAGGGCTCAAGCCACCTCAAGTTGGTCTATTGACAAAAGGTTTAAGGACAACGGCAATATGACCATAACAGACACAAAAACCGGTCTGATGTGGATGAAAGACGATTCATATCTACATTCTGGTCGTTGGGCCAACTGGTTTGAAAGCATTCAGCTTGTTAAAGAAATGAATAAAAAGGGATTCGCCAATCAGTTTGACTGGCAGATACCATCCATTGAGCAACTAACCACCCTTTACGAAAGCAACAAGACAAATAGCAAGGTTCTGGGTAGTGGAATGAATATTCATATTGACCCTATTTTCTCTCAAGAAGGAAGTGGCTCTTTATGGTCGATTGAAGAAAATGGATATCACAACGCTTTTGGAGTAGTTTTTAACACTGGAAAGCGTTTTAACAGCTCAAAAAAATCTAGGTTTAGAAAATCTTTTCGGGCATTTCGTTATTCGCATTAATCATCCTCTAGAGGTTCTAATGAAAAAGGTTTTAGTTACAGTCCTAAGTATTTTTTTATTAAATACAATTAATCCATTCTTGGCACAAGCAACTTTCCCCGGGAAAAACATTATTTTTGGCAAAAGTGGCCAATCTAACGAACAAAATGATGAAGCCCTAATGAAGGCTTATAATCTTGCAACACAAAAAAATTATAAACAGGCGCTTAATTTAATAGATATGAGGATCAAAACTTCTCCAAAAGTTGCAACACTTTACGTGATGAGAGGTTTAGTTTTAAATGAAATGAAAGAATATTTATTTGCTAACAAAGCCTTAAATCAAGGATTGAGTATTGAAGCACGTCATCCTGGAATTCAGTACGGATTCTGTCAAATCTACCGAAACCTTGGTATGTCTGAACCATCTTTACAAGCTTGCAGGATTGCTGAAGAGATGCATATTCGCTCACCGGAAGCCCACTATGAATATGCGCAAACCTTAATAGCCACGGGAGAAATGGAACTCGCCAATAAATCTCTATCTATGGCTGCTGAACTTGATCCTAACAATCCTCAATACCACTACCAAAAGGGCATGAATTTTTATTATTTAAACCAATATGGTAATGCAGAAAACTCATTCATTAAAGCCCTTTCAATCGACTCAACCGATGTCGACTCTTCATACCAACTAGCTTATATTTATGCAGCTCAAAAAAAAACAACCCTCGCAAAACAACAAATAGAAAAAGTTCTTAAAATAAAAAAAACACACCCTAAGATTCAATCGGCTAAATTATTACTAGAATATGTAAAAAAAAATGCCCTGGACAAACTGCCACTCAAAATCATCTCTCATGATTATTATCTTGGGCGATCAAAATCACATTATCAGTCCGGAGATTATGGGCTTGCTCTAATAGAAATAGAGACAGCTGAAAAATTAAAACCAGACGACTTACAAATTAAAGAGATATTTATAGGACTAACTGGATTTCTTCTACGTCTTAATAAGACAGAAAAAGCAATAAAACAAATGATCTCAATCGCAGGAGAAACGGACATCATTTCTGCAAAGGGATACCAGGAGTTAGGAGATATTGAGGTATTAAGAGGAAATTTATCTAAAGCCCGAGCTTATTATGAAAAGGTATTAAAGCTCTCAGATCCCAATGGAATCGCACGGCAAACACTCAACGAACTACCAAAAAATAATGGTCCTAAAACCGTCCCACTTAAAAGAACTGAGATATTTATAGATCCAAATATTGCACTGAATCGTAAAGGAGAACTCTTTGCTCAACACAAAATGTATAAGCGAGCAATTGCAATTTATAGCTTGGCTTCTAGGATCAAACCAAACCACTTACCTACCATGCTAAATACTGCAACTGTTTATTATAATAGTGAAAACTACGGCAAAGCCATATCTATTTTAGAACGTCTTTTACTATCGTATCCAAATCATGAAAACATGCTTGCGCATCGAATCCTTTTAGCGCAGTCCTATGTCAAAAGTAATAATCGAGGGAAAGGCCTCAAAAATATCGCTATAGCCGTAAAAATCAATCCTGCAGCAAAAACCGCCATTAAATCTAACCCTGTATTCAAAATTCTTCAAGAAATGGATGAGTTTAGAAATTTAACCAAATAAAGCTAGATTACTATATCGAACAAATAGTTACACCAATCTAAAAAATATCCACGGGCATAGGTTTGACATTATAGAATTATATTGATACATATGGCTCATCCAGAAGATCGTAAGTATCGCCATTATCTGCTTTTTCGGTACTTACTTTATCGGCCTGTATTTCAATCTATTATGAGGAGTGCATGTTATGATGCGTTTAAAAAGTTCAAGGCGTATTAAAACTCTGAAACCTCTAAAAGCAATCCTCACGTTCTTACTATTAACCCTTTTTATAATTCCCACAATCGGAGCAGCGGCAGATCATCCATGCAAAAATGCCGGCAAGCAATTAAGAGGTGATTTAGATGTTGTTATGAATAGAGGCGGACTCTGGGCCCTCATGGAACAAACAGAAGGACTCCAAGATAAATCTGTAGCCGGGTTACAGTTGGACGGGAAACTCGCTAGATCAGTTGGGCTTTTTGAAACCTTATGCGAAAGCGAAAAAAAACCAACAAAGCAGTTATTTGATAATATTGGAAGAGTTCTTGGTGAGGCAAGAACAATTTGGAACCCGCGCTCTTCAGGTGAAGAAGTCTTAAAATTAATAAACAATCTAAATAAAAAGCTTGACTCCCTGCTAAAGCCAATCGAATAGAGTTTCTAAAAATTATTTTAAAAGTACACAATGGTTAAAGAAGGGAATAAAGCGCCTGATTTTTTAGGTAAAAATCAAGATGGTAATCCAATTAAACTCAGCTCGTTTAAAACAAAGAAAAATATTGTCCTCTATTTTTATCCCAAGGACATGACCCCAGGATGCACAGTAGAGGCCTGTGACTTTAGAGACGAATTTAAAAAATTCAAAAATACCAAAATTATTGGCATAAGTTGTGACTCGCCTGAACGACATCAGAAATTCATTGATAAATACGACCTCCCATTTGAACTAATCTCAGATGAAAATAAAAAAATTTGTGAGAAATACGGGGTATGGCAGGAGAAGAAACTTTACGGAAAAACCTTCATGGGTATCGTGCGATCTACCTTCATTATTGACAAAACAGGTGTAGTGAAAAAAATTTTCCAAAAGGTGAAAGTTAAAGGCCATGTCGACGAAGTACTTGAAATCCTCAAAAAAATATAACTACCTAACTATTAATTACATCTCTTTGACATTAGTTTTTCAATCTGCCTAACTGTTTTGGGAATGGAACTTGACAGATTTTTGCAGCCCTTTTTTGTAATGAGCAAATTATCCTCAATTCTTATCCCTATTTCCTCATCATAAAGTCTTCCATTAAGACGGATCCTAAAAGATCCGTAGAGGCCGGGTTCATTACTTATCAGCCAACCTTCTCGCATAGGATAACTGAGATAGTTTCTAAATGAATCTCCATCATGTTCCTGCTCCCCCATTAGATGACTCACTCCATGTGGGCGTTCTTTATATCTTAGTTTAAATTTGCCACCTGAACCTTTAAAAACCTTTTCGAGGTCTCGATTTATAGAGTCCCAACAACAGTCATTAAGTTCATTTATAGAAACACCTTTACAGGCCCTTCTTTGTACTACTAATTGAGCTTTTAAGACAATCTCATATAACATTTTTTGCATCGGATTAAATATCCCCGACGCAGGGATTGTTCGACTAATATCTGCATGCATGGTCATCCAACGTACACCAAAATCCATTAAAACCATTTCACTCTTACTGAAACTATCATCATTTTTCATATAGTGAAGTACTGTGGCATTGCGACCCGATGCTATTATTGACGGGAAGCTAAGACCATATGGAGACGCCTCCAACATTCGTCCTTCAAGAAATCCCTGCACTTGAAATTCACTTTTAAAAACATTGAAGTTTTTTAATGTTTCAATAAAACCTTTTCCTGTTATTTTTTCAGCAATAAGAGTATTTTTCACATCGTAAGGATCAAGAGGAAGACGAAGTTCAAAGTGATTTTTCATTATATTTTTCAATGACGGCGAACCACCTCGTGAGCGCAAATATCTCATCAACCTATTTTTAAACTTCCAATTATGATCTGTTTTAACCTGAACTATTTTTTTTCCTTGTGTGCCCTCCATCCACAGTGTTCCTAGTTTTTTATTTCTTTGTTTCTTAAGCCGATTCTTAAGGACTTCTTCAAAATCATCAATATCGCGAATATCTTTTATTCCGGTAACTCGCTGAGTTTCCCGAATACTTCTAGTATCGCCCACACCAAAGCGAATACCATCCCAGAATTCCTTAGAGAAATCTTTCTTACCAACGAAAAGTATTTCATCCGATTCTAAAGAATTTGGGTCAAGTAAAAGAATGACATTAGATTGGTTCACACCTGTCAGGTACATAATCGCAGGTTCCTGATAGGTAGGGCAATGCGCGTAAGCCCATACTGTTTCCTGACCGGGTCCGTAGGGCACACCCGTAATAGCCATCAACATATTTTCTTTATTAAGGAGTCTTTTTCGCCTAGCACGGTACCTTTTTTTAGCTAATCTGCCAGCTCCACCATCACGAAAAATTCCAGAGTAAGTATTTTTAGATTTCTTCATAATAAATCTGTTCTTAAAATATTTTAGCCTTGACTAATCGGCACTCTCATAAATTTTTTTTTAAAATTGCCAGCCATTCCTTTCCTCGTCTTTGCTCAGCTGAATGCAAGGTCTTGCTTAAAGATTCAATCATAAATGAGTCAGAAAAAAAAAATTCTATATCCTCCTGTCTAGTATTAAAGGGTGGTCCGCCATCTTCACCTGTCTCATAAAACAAACCAATCAGATATCCCCCTGGTTTTAAAATTCTCTTCGCTGTTTCGACATACTCTCGACGCTTAGTCGGACTAATCGCACAAAAAAAAGTATGCTCCAGCATTAATTCAAAGGTTTCGTTGTACTTGCAATCTAACTTAAAAAAATCTTGATGCAACACCTCTCCCGAACAGTTATTTTTTTTTAAAGTATTTTTAATCAATTTAATAGCACCGTGAGTGTAATCAACCGCCGTCACGTTAAATCCTTTTTTTGCTAAAAACATAACCTCGTGACCGGCGCCACAGCCAGGAATAATCGCTTTACAAGGAGAAAAAATTCTTTCCTTCCATAAATGCACTAATGGAGGGGCCGCTTCATGAATATCCCAGCGTAAATCTTTTTCATCATAGTGACGTTCCCAATCTTCAAGAGAATATCCAACCTGAAGATTATCCTTATTATTCATTCTATGCCTTTGTCATAAAAACAAATATATTTTCTCAAGATGCCAATAATCATTAATATTTTTAGTCGCAGGAAATGGAAAGAACTTCGAATAATTGAGCAAAACCTATTTCAACTCAGTATTTGCTGAATAATAGAGGCCCCAGCAACATAAGTCCCAACTGCTGACCCAACATTTGCAAAGAAAAAAACAAGGAGCACTCTAACCACACCATTTTTCCACCACATAGGAAATGATGAAATATCGTCCCGCAATCGTTCAAAGTCTGTGACCTTCGGTTTGCGCAAATACGATTCGACAAGCCCCACCACAATACCAGCACCTATAGTTGGATTAAGAGATGTAAGCGGGGCAGCTATAAAAGCAGCTAGGATTGAGACCGGATGAGCCAGTGCTAAAGTAGCTCCCAAAGCACTTAACCCACCATTTATTAACACCCATGTCACCACCAAACTCCAACCAAGTTCCGGGGACTGCTGATAGCCAACATAAAACATACTAAGTATAAGAATACAAATTCCCCAACCAACAAAATATCCAATCCGACCAGAAGGTGGCTTAATGGTCAATTCATTCATTTGACTTTGATTTGGAGGTTTATCAAAACTGGGCACCATTCCCACAAGATGACCTGCTCCAACAATTGCTAAAATTTTTCTAGGGGCATTTTCTGATACGGTTAGCATTGATAGCTTTCCTGTCATAAATGTATCCCGCTCATCAATCAATACTTTCTTGATTTGTGGAAGAGATTCTCCAAATTCCTCAATAACCGAATGAAGCATATCACCTTTTTTAAGGTTTTCTATTTGGTCCTTATCGACCTCTTCACCCACAAATATGCCAACTATCAGTCCAGAAAATATTTTTATTTTCTGCCAGAATGAAACTCTGGTTACCAAGCGATGTAGTGTTGTAGAAATATCACGGTCAATTACCTCCAAACGAATATCATTCTCGGCAGCTAACTCTGTTGCCCTAATCATCTCTTTCCCAGCTTCCACGCCGATCTTCTCTGCTAAGCGTCGCTGGTATGCGGAGAGAGCTAAGTTAATTAAAAGCAGTGATGCTTTTTTCTTTTTAAAAACTTCGTAAATATCTAAGTTTTGCCACCAAGACTTATTTTTTAAATTTTCATGACGGGCGTGGCAAAGTTCGACCGCAATACAGTCATAGTCTTTACTTAATATTTTTTCTTCAACTAGCGCGACACTCTCTTTAGAAACATGTGCAGTCCCAAGCAAAGTAATAGCCGCGCCATTTAACTGAATTGTTTTTATGACGTCTTCATTCTCTTTATCCACTAAATATTCACCTCTATAAAAGAAATTAATCCGGATGTAACTGAGGAAAAAATAACCGTCCCAGGGAAAAAAAATTTAAGTGACCTTAACCGAATTCTTAATTTAACACATCTTTTGTGTTATTTTAACTTGAATTAAATAACAGGAAAAACATGAAACCCTTCAAAGTCAAATCATCATTTCAACCAGCTGGTGACCAGCCGACGGCCATATCAAAGCTGAAGAAATCTATTCTTTCGGGTTCACCCCACCAAACTCTTCTTGGAGTAACTGGATCAGGGAAAACCTTTACCCTAGCTAATGTAATTGAGGAAGTCCAAAAACCTACCCTGGTTCTTGCTCATAACAAAACACTTGCTGCCCAGCTTTACGGCGAATTCTTGGAGTTTTTTCCTGATAATGCAGTGGGTTATTTTGTAAGCTATTACGATTACTATCAGCCAGAAGCCTATCTTCCAAAAACGGATACATTCATTGAAAAAGATGCGTCGATCAATGATGAGATTGATAAACTACGTCATGCTGCAACACGTGCCTTGTTTGAACGGCGCGATGTAATTATTATTGCAAGTGTTTCCTGCATATACGGATTGGGTTCGCCTGAGGCTTACCATGGAATGCTGCTTTTTATAGAAGTAGGAATGCAGATAGATCGCGATCATGTAATAAAAAAACTAGTCCATATTCAATATAAAAGAAATGATCTAGATTTTCAGCGAGGAACATTTCGTGCCCAAGGAGACACAATAGATATCGTTCCTGTCTATGAACGAGACGAGGCAATACGTATAGAGTTTTTTGGAGATACTATCGAACGTATCAGCGCGTTTGATCCTTTAACTCAAAGTCATATCCGCGAAATTGACAGAATAGGGGTTTACCCCGCTAGTCATTATGTTACGCCAAAAGAAACTCTGGATCGCGCAATTAAATCAATACGCGAGGAATTACTTGAACGTGTTGCTTTTTTTGAAAATGAAAATCTACTAATAGAAGCACAACGAATAGAGCAAAGAACCATGTTTGATCTCGAAATGATAAGAGAAGTAGGTTATTGTCAGGGCATCGAAAACTACTCACGTCATCTCACAAATCGTTTAGAAAACGAACCCCCTCCTACACTCCTAGATTATTTCCCTGACGACTCTCTCTTTATGATTGATGAAAGTCATGCCACTATCCCCCAGCTAAATGGAATGTACAAAGGAGATCGATCTCGCAAGGAGAAGCTAATTCGTTATGGGTTTCGTCTACCATCCGCATTTGACAACCGACCGCTGAAATTTGATGAGTTTGAAAAGCACGCTAAGCAAGTTATATATGTATCTGCAACTCCAGCCCAATATGAACTTAACAAATCAAATAAAAATATAATCGAGCTCTTAGTTCGGCCTACTGGATTAATAGATCCCGTTGTAGAAGTCCAACCTATAAAAGAGCAAGTTGATGATCTGTTTAAAGAAATTAAAGTACGAGCTGAAAAAAATCAACGCACTCTGGTCACAACATTAACAAAACGTTTTTCCGAGGATCTAACAGAACATTTTGCTGAACTTGGACTTAAGGTAAAGTACTTACACTCAGACATAGAAACACTCGAACGAAGCCGCATTATCAGAGAATTAAGATTGGGAGAGTTTGATGCGCTAATAGGGATTAATTTACTCAGAGAAGGTCTTGACATTCCCGAAGTATCACTGGTTGCCATCCTTGATGCAGACAAGGAAGGTTTTCTTCGGTCAACAACATCATTGATTCAAACTTCTGGACGTGCAGCTCGAAATATTGATGGAAAAGTTATTTTTTATGCAGACACTGTGACTCAGTCCATGCAAAAGGCAATTGACGAAATGAGTCGACGAAGAACCATTCAAATAGATTATAATTATAAATATCAGATTATACCTGAATCTATCAAAAAATCCGTCCATGAAACTCTAGTTAAGCAAGATAAAAATATTGTAAGCACTGAATTAGAAAATGAGGAGGATGAATACGTTTTAAGAAGAGATACCCCGAAACTGATTAAAAATCTAGAAAAGGAAATGCATATTGCCGCAAAAAACCTTGAATTTGAAAAAGCAGCTTTATTACGAGACAGGATAAAAAAATTGCGCGAAAAAGACCTATCTATTATTAACCAGTTGTGATCTTTTTATTTCTATCTAAATATTTTTTTAACGTTCGTCTTCCCGAATCAAACATACCCGGTAAATAATAAAAAATAGTCGAGAGAAAAAGCACTTGAATTTATGCAAAAGAATTAAGAAGTACTAATAATGCTGTTTTCAGCAATTCTTTTTTACTAGTTAAATTTAACATTTTGATAGCTTTATTCAATTACATCTTAAAATAGAAGACCGGGTTGCATTAGTTTAGAGCTAAATCAGTTCTAGTAGTTTCCTGAACTGGATAGTGCGAAAAGTAAGTCTCTAAAACTTGCCTAGCAATTGGAGCCGCGGTATCTCCTCCATGTCCTCCATGCTCAATAATAACAGATACAGCAACCTCAGGATTATCATATGGAGCGAAGGCAACAAACCAAGCATGGTCTCGAAATTGATAAGGGATTTCCGCTTCTGGATCAATTTCATCAGAATCTTTCATTCCAACAACCTGAGCCGTTCCCGTTTTTCCAGAAACAGTAATATTCTTAAGCCTTGCTCGGTGGCCAGTCCCACGTGCATCATAAACAACCCCCCTAAGCCCTTCTTTTATGTGCTTCAACACATCAGGGTCAATATCAACATTCCTTTTAACTTCAGGGAAAAACTCCTTTATCAACTTACCGTCCGAACTCTCAATTTTCTTTACTAAATAAGGGCGAACCAAAAGACCACCACTTGCGATAGTTGAAATCATACTGACACTTTGCAATGGAGTCATGAGGTTATATCCTTGGCCTATAGAAGCAGAAATAGTTTCCCCAGGAAACCAAGGTTCTTTTTTATTTTTTTGTTTCCATCGCGTAGACGGAACCAAGCCCGGCTTCTCACCTCTTAGTTCAACCCCTGTAACCTCTCCTAAGCCAAGTTTTTTAGCATATTTTGCCAAATTATCTATTCCTAAACGATGACCAAGTGTATAAAAGTATACATCGCACGATTGGACTATTGCTTTCTGTAGGTTCATATGACCATGGCCTCTTTTTTTCCAACATCGATAGTCTCTTTTTCCTAGAGGAAAACGCCCAGAACAAAAAATAGTACTTTCAGGCTCTACAAGTTTTTCTGAAAGTGCCGCATACGCCGTAACGATTTTATAAGTAGACGCTGGGGGATACTGTCCATCTATAGCCCTGTTTTGAAGAGGGTTTTGCTCGTCACGCAACAAACGATTCCATTTCTTCTTAGATATTCCAGTAGCAAAAAAATTGGGATCAAAAGAGGGTTTGCTCACCATAGCAACGATTTCTCCCGATTGAACTTTCATTACAACAACAGACCCTTTAATAAAATCCTGACTTGAAATTCCAATCATTAAATTTTCTAGTTTGCTTTGAACTCGACTATCTAAAGTAAGCACCAAACTATTTCCTGTTTGAGGAGAAAGTTTTCTTAAAGTTTTTAACTCTCTTCCAGAAACATCTACTTCAACCTCTTTAAATCCTTTTTTACCCCTCAAATCTGACTCGTATATTTTTTCTAATCCATTTTTACCGATCATATCCCCTTGTTCATATCGACCGAAAATATCAGTTTTAAGCTCACTCTTAGATACTTCACCCAAATAACCAAGAATATGCGAAGCAAAGTCCTTGTGCACATAACTTCTCAAAGGTTGAACTTTAATATGAATTCCAGGAAGCAACATCTTGTTTTCTTCAATATAAGCAAGCTCTTTACGGCTAATATCTCGCTTGATTAAAACATCTTTAAATAACGGAGATTGACGAATATCATTCCTTAACTTATCTTCATTGATGTCTATGAACTCTGAAAGGAACTTTAAAGACTCCGAAAAATCACCTGCATCTTCAGGAGTTATATATAGACTAAAAGATGGGCGAATGTTAACTATTGTTTCTCCTTGGCGGTCTTTAATAGTTCCTCGATAATCTGGTAAGGAAATTTTTCTACTTCTATTCTGCTCAGACTGTCCCATAAAATCTTCTCCTCTCAGTATCTGTAGATACCAAATCCTCATCAAAACAACTAAAAAGGAAATAATCACAAGGACCGCATATACTTTGATTTTTTTTCGAACAGCAAAAGATGACTTGAGGTAAGATTCTTTTGAAGAACTAGTGTAACTCATATGGTATCAAAAGCCTGGCTTGATAATCTTAGATTAATCCATTTTCTACCTTTATCAAAAATATAGAATAAAAATGGTGCTACCACAGCATTGTAAATTCCAAATAGTATTACAGAAGAAAAGAAAAAACCTCCTTTAGCCTGTCCACCGAGTATGCTTGTCATGGCAAGTAAATAAATTAGGCCATCGACCAAAGAAGTGAAAAATATAAAAAAACTAATGGGAATGGGACCTTCTACAAAAATTTTATCCTTTAGAGCACAAAAAAATAA
>Ga0209228_1001346_pt1 | contig 12328 bp, 3 predicted proteins | sample METZYME_3_150m_FD_187547 | JGI IMG/M metagenome (GOLD analysis project Ga0209228, IMG submission 187547) | Marine microbial communities from oxygen minimum zone in mesopelagic equatorial Pacific - METZYME_3_150m (SPAdes) (version 2) | ecosystem: Environmental > Aquatic > Marine > Oceanic | place...
ACCTTCAATATCTCCTATATGTATTCTTTCAATTGTTTTTTCAGCTTCACGATCTTTTACATTAACCATTTGCGCTTTAATTGAGCAGGTGTCTGCAATTTGATGGAATGAACCAACTATAATATTTTTAATTCCTAATAGCATACCAATCTCAACTCCACAGTCCTGTGTTTTGCAGTCTGGTCTATCATAATTGTGTTCTAAAATAACTTCATCAATTTGGTGTTGTTCAACCATAATGAGTGCTTCAGTATTATATAGTTCAGATGTCAGGTAACCCATAAATAAGTCAAAATCTTCTTCTTTAACACCTTCTTGTTCGAAATTGAGGACAGCAACAGTTGGTTTAGCACTATATCGACTGATCTGCGATACAAGAGTGGTAAATAATAATAATTGAATTAGGATGGTTTTACGAATTGGAATACCCTCCTATTATATAAGGGGTAAAGAAAAGAATTATTTCAAAAAGATCATTTTCTTTGTTTTATTTAGAACAGTCTTACCTTGCGCATTGCGTACCATAGCATGATAAAAATAAACACCTGTCGATACTTTAGTCCCCATTGCGTTACGGCCATTCCATATAAAATTGTAATATCCTGCTGGGCGGTATTCGCTCGCTGCAAGACGTGTAATCTCTTCACCTAACAAATTATAGATTATTAAATCAACTTGCGCGTCTTCTTCTAAACTAATCATAATTGATGTTTGCGGATTAAATGGGTTTGGATAGTTCTGGCTTAATGTAAATGCGTCTGGATAGAGATTAACGCCAGCATTATTTTCTTCAACAAATTTTTTGGTTCCAATTACCAATCTTAGATCCTGTTTTAGATAACTATCTGATCCCGTATTAGCAAACCTATACGTGCTTTCCCACTCAAGGTTTTTTGCCTGTTTGTTTGTTTTATTAATTAGAAAAATATCATATTCTTGAGGTATGTATCCCAAACCATCAAAGGTTAAATAAGTGCGCTCACCATTAGTGGGGGCTATCACTTGAATATCCCAGAAATGACCTTCTTTATTTGGTTTACGAATATCTTTAGCATAAATATCAGGTGATTTTTCACGATCTCTATTATCAACCCTAAGCGTCAGGTTCCCTGGAACAACTGGTGGTTCAAATTCATCTAATCTATCAAATCCATCTTTCGCTATATGTCGAACACCAATCGCATTCATTTCATCTATCATATTTCCAGTTGTAGCTCTTATATCAACTACCCATTCATCAACATCCATTGGCATATTATCTACGTCAACAACAGTTTTTGCCATTTTACCAAATACATCACCACGTGAATCGATAATAAGTTTTGTCGCACCACCCGATTTATATATATATCCTTGCCATGGCTGCAGCGAGCTCACTCCGGTCCAATTGTTATTCCAAGTATAAACTGATCCAGCATCATTAATATTAGTGCCATCTTCAGTATAAACATTATTCAATGAAACATTGAAATTATAAGGGTGCCCAATAAACTTCCACGTCCCGCTAGAAATATTAATTTCATATGGTGGATCCGTAGGCGTAGATGTCCCTGGTCCAAAATCAAATGCAATATTTGGCGTATCAGAATACTTATCTGGATCAAAAATGAAGAAGTATCCATTACCTATTGTGACGGATAATGGAGTCTCTACTGTATGTTCTTTCCATCCATTATTATATCCATATAACCTATACGCAAATTCATCAGGCTCTCCCATTATTGCCGTGATCGAACCTATTGCATTACCTACATCGAACGGAATTGAAAAGAAGACATAGTTGGTTGAATCTACTCCACCAGGGATCCCGGCCGACCATCGAGATGCTGTGGTCAAACTGCTTTCCATTCTTATTCTCACAGAATGAATCTCACCTTCTGCTGGCCAATATCCTTCATTACCAACACTATCTTCAGCCGTAATATAATACTCGAGTCCATCTGCTTTTACATCACCCGCCGGTATACTAACTGGACCTGTCAAAAGATCTACTGATACAAAGCCACTTCCGGTTCCTGCGCGACGGTAATGCAGTATAGCTGTCTCAACTCCAGACGCACCATCAGTAACAATCACATCAATTGTTGGGGTTGTTGATCCTTCATTCGTAATCTCTAATGGATTATCATGTTTGATTGCTGGAGGTGTAATATCCACACCAAAATCAATAGTATCACGTGAATTCGTTACATTGCCTGCCATATCTCGAATTTCCATAAACCAAGTATAGTAACCATCCGCAAGAGATGCTGTTGCATCAACATAGAATTCTTCGTAATCGCTATCATAACTGATCTCAGAATCGCTAAAACGAGCATATTCATTATTATTTAAGAAAATAGCCCAGGATTCAATTCCTGAAGGATAATCTCCTGAAGCTTGCCATCTAAACTGAGGTGTATCACTTTCCCAAACATGCTGGGATGGATAATGGATACTAAATTCATCAGGCGGTTGTTCATCAAATTTTGCCTTAACAGAATCTGCATTTTTTACATCTTCATTACCAAGCTCATCAAATAACCAAACTTTATAAGTCCATTCGCCCATCTCTGGGGCAATGACTTGAGCTGAATTCACATGAAAATTTCCTGAGTCAGGATGACGAACAATACTCGTTGGGTCCTCATCGCCTAACTGTACCAAAGCACCAAGGTAATCTCGACCATATCCAATTGTATCAGGGTTTGTCCAAGAGATTTTGAAATTATTATTGTTAGTCCATTGTGAGGGATCTATTGTGATATCTGTAATAGTTTTAGGAGCACCCGTGACGAGCTTCTCAATAATATATACATTTGTTCTGCGTGTTGCTTCAGCAATCTCAGCTCCCACACGGAATTTAAATCCAGTTATACCCGTCGCTTTTACTTTCACCTTAGCCTCACCATTTGTTGTAACTGAATCATAACTCACAATTGTAATATGTTTATCGGTCGGACTGATAAACCACTGTATTGGTTCAGAGGCTGTAACAACATTCCCTTCATTGTCATTGGTTTTCATGGAGACACTAAATTCCTGATTTCTAGCCAAATAAGTCGTGTCTCTTTGTAAAACTGAAATATCATCCACCATATCCAAAATATATTTACTAGCGCCGAATTCATAGGCGCCAATATCAGGAATACCAACACGGTAATAGCTACGATGATCTATGTTGGGAGCAGTATTTTCGCCATCGCCTTCTGTACCTGCATCTATCATTGCACTAGAAATTCTTAATCGATAATCATCACCGGATGGATTCTTAAATTTAGGATCAACAGATAAATTTTCCTCTCCAAACCATGGCTTTCCATTCCCATCATCTACATTATTATGTACAATCCCAATATTTGAATTATTTATAGAAATAGACTGATTATATGATGATTTATTAAAGTACACAATATTGTTAAACCAAGTGCCTTCCTGATTATCGCTAAATGTACTAATTCCGCCACCATCTCCCATCAATGTACCGCCACTATTGCGTAATTCATTAAAAGCAATGGTATTATTAATTAGCCGGGATCTACCCTTTGTTCCATTTGACTCAAATATATCTATTGATAAAGCTCCACCGCTTGGATTATTGCTAACGGCAAAATTTTCGACTAATACAGAATTGATTAATGTAAAGGGTGCTCCAGCTGATATAGCTCCGCCGTTGGCATTATTATTGGGCGCCATTGCATAATTTCCTCTAAAGAGATTTTGATTAAAAACAATGTCATTCTCAAAAGAGTTATCCCAATTACCTTGAATGTTAACTGCTCCTCCATAAGCACCATCATTACTATGGGAAACGTAATTATCAATGAATTGAGATCTATAAAAGATTGATTTTCCGCCCCCTGAGATTAAGACTGCGCCTGCAGAAATCGAACCGCCAGAGCTTTTAGAAACATTATTAGCATCGAAAATACAATTATAAAAAGTTGGGTTTGCAGAATTATCACTCAGGTTTTCAGTCCCTATATATACTGCACCAGCCGATGTAGATGCAGTGTTCTTTTTAAATGTGCAATTATGAAATGATGGTGATGCTGTTTGAATGAAAACAGCACCTCCAAGCCCCGCTTGTTCACTTGAACCATAGGCTGAATTTTGCTCCCAATGACACGAAATGAATTTCGGTGTAGGATATATGGACTTATCTTGTTGCGAATCTTGATCGAAGTATTTATAGCCCATTATTGCAATAGATCCACCAAATACACCGTTGCCACCACCGCCACCGCCAGTATCAAGATACCAACCTGAACCTCTAATAAATTTTATATTTGAAAATACAAGAGTGGAGTCATAATCACCTTGAATCAAAAAATGATAGCCTGAATTTTGTGCATCAAGAATAACATCGCCTGCATTTTTTTCAGCCTGAAATCTTAATGTTTTACCCGCTTGGCCCGTTAATTGTATGTTACGATTTTTCTCTCCTTGATAAGTGCCAGCCTTCAATATGATTGTATGACCGGATTCGGATGAATCAACCGCAGTTTGGATATCAGCAAATGGAGTTAATATATCACCGTCTCCCATATTACTACCATCTACAGCTACATACCAGATGGGTCCACGATAATATGGAACAATACCGACTACTTCTGAATGATCTCCTTTATTGCCCTTTTGATTAACAGCAACAACAGCAAAGAAATATTCTTGTTTATTTGTAAGCGTATCGGCTGTTATAAAGTATGTTGTATCAACGCTCGCAATACTATCAGTGGAAGATGGAACAAAATCTTTTTTATCAGACATATATACGGTATATGAAACAATGTCAGATTCTGGATTTGAATCCCACGATAATTTGGCCTGCTTATTTGCACCACTTCCAATCAGATTTGTAACTTGAGATGGATATGGGCTGGTACTCAATAAATTTTCAAATGCACCAACATCAGGCTTGGATCCGGCCGGATTGGGACGAGTTAAACCATTAATATCATATTTAGGTGCTGGAACCCCATCAAAACTGGAAAGGCCTTGACCAATCAAATAACTGGCATCAGATAAGGAATACAGATGTTTTGTTGTATCGGTAAAGTTGGGATATTTACTATAGGTAACCGCTTCGGTTAATTCTTGACTTCCGTAAATATCTTCAACAACATTATTACCAAAAATTAATTTAAAATTTGAATCCCAATAAATATCTTGCCACCCTTGAGCTTGATTCGCCCAAAAAATATTGTTAAACCATGTACCGAATGTGTTTTGTCCGCTTGACAAACCCACACCGCCTGCTGCTCCAGCAGGATTTCCTTGCGGTACACCCGCTTCATTATTTGCTGCTGCTATCACTCTATTTTGAACAATTGTATTATTGATTAGAAAACTTTCTCCATTTTCTTCTTGACTGGTTTGTTGGTTGGTTCGGGTCTGAATTCCAATATGGATTGCGCCACCTTCACTATGATATGTTGCGTGAATAATATTTTCATAAAAAAGCGAATTCTGTATTGTTATTGGTGAACCAGCACTTATTGCGCCACCAAAGGCAGAACTATTCGTTGATGCCGCTGAATTATATGAAAATGTGGAACGATCAATAATTAATTGCCTATCATCTGAGGGGAACCAATTGTTACTCACTTCAATTGCGCCACCATTTGCATTGCTGGTGGCAGTCTGAGTCTTATTATAACTAAAAGTACAATTAACAATTTTAATACCTTGAGCGTTGTGCATATAGATCGCACCACCGCCAATATTTCTCCAAATTGGATTACCTTGATTATCATACTCAATATTTGTGTAAGATGCTTGATTGCCTGTAAATGTACTATTTCTAAATTGAGGAGCTGAATGCTCAGAAACAAAAACAGCACCACCTTTTTCAAAAACCAGATTTGTATCAAATACACAGGATTCAAATACAGGATCGCCTCGATAAATAGCAATGGCGCCACCTTTTTCAACTACTAATCCACCATTATTTTTAAATACACAGTCTTTAAATTTGGGGCTAATCTTGTATTCTGTAGTCGTGCCAGAATGATTATACATGGTCCCTTCTATCCGTATTGATCCACCCTGCTTGTCCTCGCTGTTAATGCCATTTTTAAAAGTCAATCCAATAAACTGAAAATTGGTATCAACGTTAGAATAATTAGTACCAGTGCCTTGTCCATCGTTATCTGACCAAGCTTTAAAATTAATATGGCGGCCATAAGTGCCTGCATCAAAAATGGTTTTACTGGCACCATTCCGTGATTTGATCACTAAGGACTTAGACCCATTTAATTCAATATCTCGATTGTTTTTACCTGAATAAGTACCATCTCCAAAAATAATTGTATCCCCATTTGCTGCATGTTCAACGGCATGGGAAAAAGTATTAAATGGAGAAGCCTCCGAACCTTCATTACTATCATTCCCTCCTGAGTCAACCACTGCGACATGCCATACTGGTCCGTTAAAAGTTGGTGTAATATCTACAGTCGCGGACGCACCTTCATAACCAGATGTATTCACTGCCGATACGTGAAAATAATATCGGGCCGAATTATTTAATCCTGTTGATGTATGCGTGGTGGTGGTTACCGTATCAATCGCATAACCTGCAGCTGGCGTAAAACTTTGAGTATGTCTATATACATAATATTTGTTTACATCACTTTCACTATTCTTAGTCCAGGTGAGTGTTACCGATCCATCGCCACCTTTAGCCTTCAGACCTGTAACTTGATCTGGATAAGGCGAAGAGCCTAAACTATTTTCAAATGCACCTAGATCAGGGTTTGACCCTGATGGGTTTGGTCTGGCATTGCCTAGAATATCTTTTATAGGTGCCGTATATCCATATAAAGAGTCTACCCCGGCTCCCAGTAATCCACTCCGACCAAGAAGTGCATAAGGCGTTGAACCAGAACCAACAAATTCCGGCTTAGTAATAACATTATTATCGCCGTACGAATTTAGATCGATAAATTGGACCGAATTATTTGAAGCACGAAAATCTGAATCATAGGGATTGCCTGCAAATACAGATGAATCAGCTTCTATTTCACCATTGGCAGTATTGCCCCATACAATATTATTGAACAAAAAAGCTTGTTGAGCATATTCAATCGATAGGGCCCCGCCTCTACCATTATTTTGGATACCTGCCCCTGCTCCCAAAGCGCTATTTTTAGTGAATGTAGAATTAATTACAACCATCTTACCACTATAAGTATAGGTTGAGCTATTATTATTCCATATTCTACTGATATTTGTATGTATCGCACCACCATATGCCCAACCATAGTTTGTGCCCCACTCATTTACACTCGTTCCAGCTTTTACTTCATTAGAAACAAATAATGAATTGGTAATGATGACTTGAGCCTCTCCACCAATTCTGATCGCACCGCCAGCAGCATTAGATCCTCCTTTACTGCCTGAAACAATACTATTATTTGTAAAGGTAGAATTTTCGATCTGTGTATCAATACGATCTTTACCAGCATCACCATATTCTATCCACATATCAATCGCACCACCATTTGACATACTATTCGGATTAGAAATAACCTGGTTTGAGTCAAATACGCAGCTAATAAAAACAGCTGGACCATCTAATCGCACTGCACCTCCTGCAGCCTCGAATGATGAGTTGCCACCATCAGCAATATTACCCGTAAACGTGCAATTCTCATAAGTTGATACATGGCCTCGACTACTATAATTGCCTTCAGCAAAAACGGCACCGCCTTGACCAATTACAGTATTATATTTAAATGTGCAATTTCTGAAATATGCAGAAGACCAAGGCTCTGTATAGACGGCTCCACCATGTCTTTTGTTCCATTGATTAGAAGTGTCTGTATTCGCAGAGTTCTTTTCAAAATTAACATTTTGAAACAAGGGACCTGACTTTGAATAAGTTGATCCATTCCAATAGTCTTCAATATAAACGGAACCCCCTCCTGAGTACCATGATGGCTTACCATTTGTTAAGGTTAGATCCATTACTTTGAAAGACGTGTCGATTGCTGCATTATCCATAGTAAAGGTTAAATGTCGCTCTTTTGATTGCGCGTCAAGAATTGTAGAGTCAGGGCCTTGCCCTTTAATGATAAGGGATTTACTTCCATTAAATTGAATATTCCATTGTGAAGCAGATGAATATTGATGCGTACCGCTGCCAATTGAGACCGTATGCCCTGTTTTAGCTGAATCAATAGCGACCTTGAGAGTAAGGAATGGTGAGCTGGATGATCCTGAATTAGAATCCGATCCACCCTTACCTGCCGTTGCAACATGCCAAGTAGGCCCATTATAGTATGGTGTAGCACTAACTTCACTTGAAGCAGTTCCTTCCAGGCCATCAGTGTCAATACCTGTTACTATAAAATAATATTTAGTTTTATTTGTAAGTCCAGTAATTGTTGCTGAAGCAGTTGTCCCGCTTGAGGGGTGTGACACAGTCGCTGCTAAACTATTAGACGATACACTAAAACCAGATTCAAGGCTCTTATACACTTTATACGCAGCCATATTACTGGCTGAATTTAATTTCCAGGTTAAGGTAGCCTGTTGTTCAGTAACGGCCACCGTAACCGAATCAACTTGTTTAGGATAGGGAGATGTACCTAAAGAATTTTCATAAGCTCCTATATCTGGATTTGATCCAGAAGGATTTGGTCGTGTACCATTTTTTATATCTTTATTTGGAGAAGAATAATCATTATACGATGCAACACCAGCCCCAATCAATACACTATTATCATTCAATTCAAAAGGATAGTTTCCGCTAGACTTGAAGCTAGGATTGACCCCCAACATATTATTAGTAAAACTAATATCAGTGTTATAACTCGTCTCTTTATCTTTTTGGTAATATTGAAAACTATTATTTGCCATGGAAATTTTGTTTTCGCCACTAAGATTTAGTTCATAAGCATTATAGTTGCTATCATTATTATTACTACGCTTAGAGGCTGTATTCCCCCAAAAAATATTGTTGAAAAGGGTAGCTTCTTCGCGATAACCTAAGTAAACACCTCCACCATATGCATCATATTCGTTATTAGATGATGTAGCTGAATTATTAACAAAAGTATTATTGATTAATATAACTGGATTATACGTTTCATATTTTTGGCTAGAGCTAAGATATCTGTCATATATATCGATATTAATCGCGCCTCCATAACCTTGAGTATTACTTACGTTCCCATATTGATCTGCATAAGATATACCTTGAGATTTATTGGAGTCAAATAAACAATTTTCAACTATGGTTTTTCTGTATCCAGTAATATAAATACCTCCACCATATGCCCAGCCGCCTGTCACACCCTTTACAAGCTGATTTTGTTTAAAAACAGAATTTTTTATATTGATAATTGTATCATTATAACTTGAGTATTGTTGTTGCCCATATGAATAAATCGCAGCTCCATAATGATAACTTTTATTCATTTTTACCAAATTTGAATCAAAGGTACAATCTACTAAATCGAAATTGCCACCCAAGTATGCTGCTCCTCCCTGAGAAGAATAATTTTCAGCTGGTTCTAAATAATTACCATAAAATTTAGTTCGATCTAATTTAGATTTCGTTGTGTCCCTTGTACCATCAATAAATAAAGCACCACCACGATACTTGGCATAATTATGATTAAAGGTCACGTCTCTTATAACTAGATTACCTTTTGAGTAAATTGCTCCTCCCTCTGAACTATTATTGATTGTTGCTTGATTTGAATCAAAAACACAACTTTCAATCACCGGACCCCATGCATTATTTGTCCCATAGGAATATATGGATCCACCTTGATTGCTCTTCCCATTTTTGAAGGTAAACCCAATAAGCTTAAAAGTTGTATCTGCATAGTATATTTGGAAATGCCGATTCTCACTTTCTGCATCTAAGATGGTTTGAGCAGATCCACTTTCAGATTTAATATATAAATTTTTTCCTTGTGTATATAGGCCACGATTACTCGACCCTTTATACGTACCTGCCTTCACAATAATGGAATCACCACTAACAGCAGAACCAATCGCTTTATTAAGAGTTTTGAAGGCTGCACTGGTGCCATTATTTGAATCTGACCCATTGGTGCCATCCACATAATAGGTTGTATTATCTGCGAGAACAAGACCACTAATAACAAATAGGCTAATTATAAATTTTTGTATCATGGTTAATTTGGTAAGGTTGGCGCCTCTGGTAACGGAACTGGTGCTGGATCAAAAAGACCAGCTGCATAAGCTCCTCCACCTAATCCAATTAACAGTAAAGTAATTTTTGTCATCCTGCCCATTGGTTTACGTTCTTTTTTGGGCGCTTGGGATGTATCTGCTCCCGCAACTTTGGCCAACTTATCTGCAGGGGCTGTTAGACCAACTAGTTCCCAAGCCACAATTTCAATAATGGTTAAAAGTCCATCTACTTCACCCTTATATGTCTTACTGACCGATCTAATCGTTCCTCCAGTTGAAACTGAAAACAATTTCGCATCAATTGTATATGAATTCCCCAATTTTCCGAATGAACCGGATACCATATTCTGCACACCTAATAATGCACCAACTTCTGCTGCACATTCAGATGTTGTACAACCCGATTGTTGAAACCCCTGTTCTTGCATGATCTCTTCCATCTGATTACGCTCTACCATAATCACAGCATTTGTATTAACCATCTCGCTCATTAAACGATCTGTTAAGGTCTGAGCCTCCATTTGGCTAATACCTCGTCCTTCAAAATCAAGAATAGCTACCGTTTCCTTCCCTGCTGCTAGTTGAGCTGCAGTTTCAGGAGTTAACTGATTAGTCTGCGCCCAAATAAGGGATGATAACACAAGAAATATTAGTTTCACAGATTTATTCATTATACTAATGATAATATTAAACTTTCAATTTTCATAAAACTATGTTTTGTGTCACATTTCGTGAATTTATTTTTTGGATGGAGGAAGTTCACTAAGTAACCTTTCGATTTCTACCGATAAGTCTTTTGTAAATTTCACATCTGCACCTTCGCCATCAGGGAACCCTCGCTTTTTAAATGTAACCGTACGATATCCATCTACCATAAATAATCTGGGGAGCGTTTGTGCATTATAACGCTTCATAGCTGTCCCTCTATTATCGAATAAAATCTGCATCGTTACACCTTTTTTCTTTAAAAATGGTCCCGCCACTGGAACATCCTTATAGCTCATACCATATACAGTACCCGGATTACTTCTGGTTGCCTCAGTAATATCTATAAGAAAAAACTTGACGCGTTCATCTTTATATTTTTGATACACTTCCTCTAAAATTGGTAATTCTTTCATACAAGGTTTACACCAGGTGGCAAAAAAACTCATAACAACAGCATGACGATCAGGTTGGGAAACATTTAACCTTAATTTTTTTTCTTTGCCTGTTTTTGGGTCAATTTTAACCTCTGACCAATTTCTTAAAAACTCAAATTTCCCGGGGGCATACATTAGTGCCCAAGTAGGAGCTTCGTCTCCTACCTCCAAATCTTTTTTATCAGCATCTTGAGCAAGAATTAAACCACTAAACAATATTACTAATAGCTTTGAAATCATTTTCATTTTTATCCGCATCCTTATTGTAATTTTATTATAATTAATCTAAAAGAATTAATACTCTGCAATCATTTAAGATATTGCTATTCCGATTTGCTACATCTATACGTGATACATCCGCATTACTTATGGTTATATCTGTTCGATTTGTTCCTGATGTGGCAACACCTTTTACAACAAGAGGATTGCCTGTAACTCTTGGATCTTTTTGAGCAGTTTCTAATGTTTTGGAATACCCAGCTACCCCATTGTTTACGGCATATTTACGATCGTACTTACCTGGGCCATAAACAGCATTACCATTTTGATCTAGAATCCTAGGGGCCATAGCTGGACGCGCCTTTAGTCCTCGAGCATCAATGATTAATCCAGTAACGCCACCGGTTGTCGTGTTAAGTGCTGTAGCTGCCCCAGGTCCGCCTGCATTATTGGCAGGTGCCACTGCTACAGTGAGTGGTGGTAACATTATATCTGAAATCCCACTCATGGGAACCGTAAACTCAACTTCAACTGACGTATCACTTAAATATTTGGGTTGGCCTACCTGACGAGCACCTCTAATAAACCCTCTAACCTTTGTATTAATAACATCATCAACCATAGCACCGCTCATCGTGGTTTCGCTAGTAAGAGTTACACCGTTCACAATCTCAATCAACTGCCTTAAAGCATCTTGTTTAGCGATCCGAAGTGCCATTCTTCGCGCTTGCCCAGCATTAACAGCATTAGTTGGGACAAAACCAATCCCAACAGAATTAATGGCTTGTGCAGAATAATCAACGCTTCCATTATCTAAT
>Ga0209228_1001350_pt1 | contig 12304 bp, 7 predicted proteins | sample METZYME_3_150m_FD_187547 | JGI IMG/M metagenome (GOLD analysis project Ga0209228, IMG submission 187547) | Marine microbial communities from oxygen minimum zone in mesopelagic equatorial Pacific - METZYME_3_150m (SPAdes) (version 2) | ecosystem: Environmental > Aquatic > Marine > Oceanic | place...
CGGCGGAGAACCCCTCCGACGCCGTGGACAAAGCCCTGGCTGCTGTAGCCAATCGGAACCACTGCTAACCTCTCGAGCCAGTGTACGGCCCCATAATCTACCCCTCCCAAAAGGTGTTATGAGCAAAGACGTCACTATCACTTCTGTCCATGGTCGTGAGACCTTGGATTCCCGCGGCAATCCCACTGTGGAAGCAGAAATAGTGCTGTCCTCGGGATTGACAGCGCTAGCTGCAGTTCCATCCGGAGCCAGTACCGGTAGGCATGAGGCCCTGGAACTGCGGGATGGCGACTCATCCAGGTTCAACGGCCGCGGTGTTTTGAAAGCTGTGGCTAATGTTAATGACACTATCGGACCGTGGCTTATAGGACGCTCACCTATGGACCAGGCATCTATCGACGCCGGCCTAAACGACCTCGACGGAACGGACGACAAAAGTAATCTAGGAGCCAATGCGGTGCTGGCAGTGTCCCTAGCCGTCGCCAAGGCGGCAGCCGGTGAAAGCAACCCCGGCGGATCGCTATGGAAGTACCTGTCTGATGGCGGAACAGTCAGTTTGCCGGTCCCCATGTTCAATATCCTGAACGGCGGCAAACACGCTTCTAATTCGGCAGACATCCAAGAATTCATGGTTATGCCTGTTGGCGTGAACAGCTTTTCGGATGCATTACGTGCCGGAGCTGAGATCTACCAAGCGCTCAAGAGCCTGCTGAGCGACGACGGCCACAGCACCAACGTGGGTGATGAAGGCGGGTTTGCGCCCAGCCTTCCATCCAACCGAGATGCACTAGAGATAGTTCTCAAGGCCACGGTAAAGGCGGGCTACATTCCGGGTAAAGACGTTTATATCGCCTTGGACGTTGCAGCCAGTGAATTGTTCCGAGAATCCGACAGTATGTATGTTCTGGAACGTGAGGGGACCACATTAAGCGCAGATGACCTAGTCAAGTTGTACCAGGGTTGGGCGAACGAGTTTCCCATAATTTCCATAGAAGATGGTCTCTCCGAAGACGATTGGTCTGGTTGGACTAGTCTGCATAGCCTTTTAGGGAGTTCCGTTCAAGTCCTGGGAGACGACCTCTTGGTGACCAACATTACGCGTATCAAGAAAAGTATTGATGAGAAATCCAGTAACGCCGTGCTGCTTAAGCCGAACCAGATTGGTTCACTATCCGAGACCCTCGCGGCCCTCAATATGGCCAGGGACGCCGGTTGGGGTGCTGTTATGAGCCATCGCTCTGGTGAGACTGAAGACACAACTATCGCCGACCTGGCAGTGGCCTGGGATGTGCGTCAAATTAAGACAGGGGCGCCAGCCCGCTCTGAGCGAGTGGCCAAGTACAATAGGCTACTCCGTATCGAATCAGAATTGGGTGACAATGCCTATTATGCCGGTAAGACGGCATTCGATTTCTTAGGGCTTTCGTAGGTGATATTGTGCTTAGGCGGGGTAGATACCATCAGGGGCCGAGGTATTCAGCGTCAAAGAGAAGAAAATTGTCTTCCCAAGCGTCTTTCCAGCAACTATCATGTACTCGGCCAATGACATAACGTTGCGATGCTTGGTCATGCCGCTTCGCAAAAAATATAAAAATCCGGAGGAAGAGCATGGTCACCAGGATTGGGATCAATGGTTTTGGTAGGATTGGAAGATTGGTGCTACGAGCTAACGAGGGCCGTAATGCCGGAAAGGTTGAGGTTGCTGCGGTCAACGACTTGACCGACGCTGAAACCAACGCCCACCTTCTGAAATACGACACCAACTATGGCCGCTACCCAGGTAAGGTTGAAGCAAGCAACGGTGATCTTATCGTAGATGGCCGCAGTATCAAGGTCTTCTCCGAACGAGATCCGGCCCAGATTCCATGGTCCGAGATGGGTGTTGACCTGGTCGTAGAGTCGACCGGCATCTTTACGGATGCCGATAAGGCCGCGGGCCATCTGAAGGGCGGCGCCAGCAAAGTGATCATCTCTGCGCCCGCCAAAGGCGAGGATTTGACCTTGGTGATGGGCGTTAATGATGGGATGTACGATGCCAAGAGCCATAACATCATCTCCAACGCCTCCTGCACCACCAATTGCTTCGCCACCATGGTGAAGGTGCTCCACGACAACTTCGGCATCGAGCATGGCCTGATGTCGACGATCCACTCTTATACCAACGACCAAGCCATCTTGGATCAGCGCCACGGTGATCTTCGTCGCGCTCGAGCGGCTGCGGAGAACATTATTCCCACCAGCACCGGTGCAGCCCGGGCAGTTGGCCTGGTCTTGCCTGAACTGAACGGTAAATTGAACGGTGTGGCTTTCCGGGTGCCCACGTCCACCGGCTCCATTACCGACTTCACTGCCACGGTGTCCAAGGACGTGACTGCCGAACAGATCAACGAGGCCTATGCGGCGGCTGCTGACGGCCCCATGAAAGGCATCCTTGAATATAACGACGAGCCGCTGGTTAGCACCGACTACAAGGGTAATCCTCATAGCTGCATCATCGATGGCCTCTCAACTATGGTGATGGAGAATAGGATGATTAAAGTCATGGGCTGGTACGACAACGAGTGGGGTTACTCCTGCCGCACTGCAGACCTGGCCGCTTTGATGTCCGACAAAGGCATCTAACCTGCGGGTTAACTTGTAGTTTTGCACGGGGCTTCCATGAGCTCTCCTAGAGATTGCAAAGTCCTCCGCCTCCTATTCATTGGGGATGGAGGACTTTTTTTATACATAGGCTTGTCTGGACTCCAAATATAATGCTAACCACCATGTTTATGTATGTGATTTCGTGCATACCGGTAGTTACGAGGTCTAGCGTTGGTGCTTAGGACCTACCGCTTTCTCAGTTTCCACGGGCGTGTTTCCTGGACGCTTTACATATTGCTGCTAATTATAGTTGTGGCCTTTGGGCTGCGGCTCAACGGCATTAATTGGGACCAAGGGTTCGCATTCCACCCAGACGAACGGGATATCTATATGCGGTCTGGGTGCATGTATGATTTGTTGACGGACGCTCCGGGTGCCCGGGAGTGCGGCTACGTGCGTGGTGAACCAGAGGCCGAACCCGGCCTGCCCAGTATCGGCACCCTCTTGGATAAGGACCGAAGCCCTTTCAATCCTCATTGGTTCCCGTTGGGCAGCATCCTCATCTATCTGATGGTCTTCTTCCGGTCTGTCGCGGAATTGTTCACCGACCTCAACTCCCTGGATATGCGTTACTTTGGCCGGCCTCTATCTGCCATTGCGGACGTGGGTTCGGTGGTGATGGTTTTCATCCTGGGGCGGAAGTTTTATGGGACCGGTGTAGGTCTACTCGCTGCAGGCCTTACCGCTATGTCGGTTATTCACGTCCAGAACAGCCATTTCTTCCGCCCAGAGACTTTCTCGGTGTTCTTCACCTTGGCAAGTTTTTGGGCGATGTGGAGGATGCTGGAAAGAAAGCGGTTGCACGACTCAGCTATATTGGGCTTGATGTTGGGACTGGCTATCGCGCCTAAAGTGAGCATCCTGCCGATTCTGGCTCCCATGTTCTTGATCTATTGGTACCGCGTCCTGGATGAGGTGGAAGGTCGCTGGGCAGATATAACTCCTGGACTGGTGCAGCGCATCTTTCGACACGCCGCCTTAGCTGCCGCTGTCGCGGGAGGAGTGTTCTTCATCTCCGCGCCTTACGCCATTTTGGATTCAGGTTCCTTTGCCAGAGACCTTGCGGCGCAGACTAGGATGGCAAGCGATGCTGGTTTGTGGCCGTTCACGATTCAATACGTCGACACTCCGGCGTTCATTTATCAGATACAGCAATCTTCCGTCTGGGGTCTGGGCCTTCCACTGGGAGTGGTCGCCTGGGCTTCCATCCCCTTCACTGCCGCCGTGGCTGTTTTCAGCAAGGCCGTTCGTCGGGCTGACCTGTTTTTGTTGGCCTGGGTGGTGCCCGGATTTGTCTTCTTGGAGGCCTTCGAAGTCCACTTCCTCCGCTATGTGTTCCCGTTGATGCCGGTCATAATCATAATGGGTTCTAGGATGCTGCTGTGGACGGTGTTTGCCCACCAGCCACTGGCTGGCCGACTGGTCACCCATTGGCTGGTCTCTGCCAGAATATTGCCTGGCCTAGCTATCGGCGTAGTCGTGTTCGTGGTCGCCGCCACCGGTTTCTATACTCTAGCTTTTCAACGGGTCTACGCCCAGGATCATCCGGCAATCACCGCGTCCGAGTGGATAAATTCCAACGTGCCCCCCGGGACCGCTATCGTCAGCGACAATCATTGGGACGAATTTGTGCCGAATCTTTCTTCTTATAACTTGTGGCAGTTCCCGGTTTACGAGAGTGACACCTTAGAGAAGATGACGACCTTAGCCGGAAAACTTGCGGCATCCGAATATGTGGTCTTTTACAGCAGTCGTCCCTACGCCAGCGTCGCCCGCGACCCTGCTCGCTTTCCATTCAGTAATCAGTACTACCAAAGCCTTTTCAACGGCAATCTTGGCTATAACTTGGACCGAGAGTTCCTAAACTATCCTGAATTGTTCGGAGTGACCTTCAGGGACGACGCCATAGGACGGGCGGGCCTGCAAACCCCTGACCCATTGAACCCTGGAGATGAGTCAGGGGTTGTATTAGACCTGGGGTACGCAGATGACAACGTAGTCGGCTATGACCACCCCAGGGTTTTGCTGTTCAAGAACACTGGACATCTGGATGAATCAATCATTGGAATCCGCCTTAAAATCAACACTCAGGTCGCCGGTGATCGGTATGTTGGCCTGCTTCTATCAGAAGATGACTTGGCTGCACAGCAAGCAGGTGGGACCTTCTCGGAGATCGTTAACCGAGATGGCTGGACGAATGATGTGCCAGTTCTTGCTTGGCTGCTGGTGGTGGAACTGATTTACCTGGTGGCCCTGCCATTGACCATGTTCATTTTTAGGCCGCTCCCTGACCGGGGCATCATATTGGCGCGGATATTCGGGCTTTTGGCCGTCAGCTATGTCGCTTGGATGTCGGTGTCTTTAGGGTTGATGGACTTTTCACGGTGGGCCGTCTACCTAGGGCTCGGCGTCGTGGCAGCGCTAACGGCCATGGTGCTGGCGGCCCGATGGGAGGAGACCACTGATTTTTTAAAAGAACATTGGCGGTTGCTGCTGTTTGGTGAGGCTCTGTTTCTAGTAGCTTTCCTGGGATTTGTTTTATTGCGCTATGCCAACCCGGACCTGTGGCATCCCTTTCGGGGCGGTGAGAAGCCAATGGAATTGGCGTATCTGAATGCTGTAGTTCGCTCCACCACATTGCCGCCTTTCGATCCATGGTTCGCCGGCGGTTTCCTGAATTACTACTACTGGGGATACTTCGTGGTGTCGAACATCATACGGGTCACCGGGATACTCCCCACTACTGCTTTCAACCTTGCCGTACCAATGTTCTTTGCCCTGACCCTGACCGGCGCCTACACTCTGGTCTACAACCTTACTGAAGGGGTGCGACAACGGCGGGTGATGAGCCATACGACCTCCACTCCAGGCGTTGATTTCCTACCGCGACCAGGCATACGGGCTCAGTGGCGGCAGTGGGTGTGGAGCCCTGTAGTTGCTGGGGTGATCGGTGGGAGCTTTATAGCTGTTATCGGTAACCTGGACGGCATGGTGCAAATGATTCAGAACTTGTGGCATATGGTGGTGGATGGAACGTCGTTCCGTGCATTCGATTTTTGGCACAGTAGCCGGATGTTGCCGAGCTTGCAGAATATCGAACCCAACTTGCTGGCCTTCTGGGTTCCGGAGAAAATCACTGGATACTCTGAGGTATCATTCCACATCACCGAATTTCCGTTCTTCACATTCCTGTTTGCCGACCTCCATGCCCACATGATGGTGATACCGTTCACCCTGCTGGTGATTGGGCTTGGGTTGAACTTGGTAGTGGGGCTCAAGGACGGTGGCCGGATTTGGACAATCACGGCCACGGTGGTGTTGGGATTGGGACTAGGTTCACTCTGGGTGTTGAATAGCTGGGACTTCCCGTCCTACCTCATCTTGACTTTGGGGATGCTGTCGCTGGCAGTGTATTTCGTCGGTGGTACTTTGACAGCGAGATTAACTTTGTTTGCATCCCTGGCCTTGACCGTCGTGGTGGTGAGCACACTGGCATTCCTCCCTTTCCACCAAACATACGAAACATTCAACAGCGGCCTGGAGGCATCCAAGTGGCGGACTCCCGTGCACCGGTTTTTGGGGATTCATGGCCTGTTCTTGTTCGTGATCGCATCGTTCCTGTTGTACCAGGCTCGAGATGTACTGAGAGGTCTGACGGATAGTGTCAGGTACCGGAATTACAACCCTACCGTGCCGGGCATTAAGTGGATGAGTGTGTGCATCGGGGTCGGCGTGTTGGGTGCCATCTTCTTCGGGGCCGCTGGATTCTGGAATGTGACGCTGTTGTTAGTCTTTTTGACTCTTGCGGGCATCGTTGCCTGGAAGGTATTTACTTCCAAAGACGAAAGCCGCGCCTATGAGGCTGTGCCGCTATTTCTGCTGGGCTTGGCTCTGTTCATCGGTATCGGCGTGGACTTAGTCCGGGTCGAGGGTGACATTGGCCGGATGAACACTTTATTCAAGTACTATTTAGAAATATGGGTGCTTTTGAGCGTGGTGTCTGCTTACATGCTCTGGCAGTTGGGAACGTCCGGATTCCTGAAAACAGCCTTTGGGGTAGGTTCGGGGATCTGGGCCTTGGCGCTGGTCGCATTGTTGGCTTCAAGTTTGATCTACACGACCTTCGGAAGTCGGGCCCGGCTATCCGACCGATTTAGTGATGGTCCGCCCACTCTTAACGGCATGGCATATATGTCAGAGGCCGTCCATCAAGAACAGGAGCAGTCCATACAGTTAGAATGGGACTTGGAAGCCATAGAGTGGGTCCTGGACAATGTAGAGGGTTCTCCGGTCATTCTAGAGGCACACCTGAGCCAGTATCACTGGGGTTCCAGGTTCTCAATCTACACCGGCTTGCCCACCGTTATCGGATGGCCTTGGCATCAGATACAACAACGCACCGCCTATTCCTTCGCCATCGATGACCGTGTTGAGAATGTAAGGGAGATGTATGAGACTGTCGATCACAAGCGGGCATTAGAATTGTTGCGTGAATACCGGGTGAGGTACGTCATTGTCGGCGACCTTGAACGCATCACGTATCCAGGCAATGGCCTATCGAAGTTTGAGGTCCTGGGTAGGAAGGTATTTGAAAATGATCGCACCGGCATCTACGAAACCAACTGGGACTGATATAACGGGTGTTGCCAGGACCTGATTAAAAGATGTCAAGGCTTTTGGCAAGGGTATTTCTGCAGCCATTGGTCACGATTTGACATAAGAGTTTAATCTGGTTAAAATTTAAAACTGTGATTGAGATTTTATTTGTACTAATTTTAGATTAATACAAGAATCGACCCGAGAAGCACAGCGGAGTAAGTAGAAGCAGTTAAATAAGACAGGTGTGCGGGCCTCGTGCATTAAGTGTCAGAAAGCCAAGGAGAACGCTCACTGGGTGGACTGACTGTACAAGGCCTGACCCGGACGGCCCTCTTCCAATTGGTTAACCGGCTAAGAAGTGATGTGTGTGGTGTTTGTGTTTCTTAGCAATACTACTGGAGGAGGGCCGTCGATGTTTTGCGAAAGTCACCGAAGTTGGTAGCTAGTTCTTCGAGTTCCACCGTGGGTATGACCCGAGTATCCGTAGCATGCTAATGGGCTCTGAAAGGGCGGCCAATGCTTCTTTCATCGGCGACTCTTCCCGATGTCCAGCGCAGTCCATCAAGAAGATATATTCGCCGAGGTATTTCTTGGTGGGTCTCGACTCGATTTTGAACAGATTGATATCCCTTTGCCCGAACTCTCTTAGCACTCTATAGAGCAGTCCCGGCGTGTCTTCCTCAAACGTGAAGGCCATGGAAGTTTTATCTTGGCCGGTAGGCTCATGGTCTGACAAACCCAACACAGCGAATCGCGTTACGTTTGACTTCTCGTCCTGAATACCACGGTCCAAGATATCCACGTCGTACAGTTCAGATGCTCGCCGAGGAGAGATTGCCGCGGCGGGAACTGAGCTTTCAAACGAGTCGGTTACGCAGAGCACCGTGCTCAGAGAAGCCATCTGTTCAGCGTTGGGATAGTTCTTTTCCAGATAACCACGGCACTGGGCCAACGCCTGCGGATGGGAGTAAATTACCTTGACCTCAGACGGGTCGGTGCCCGGTTTGGCTAAGAGATAGTGTTCGATGGGCAGGTCGATTTCGCCGCGAATGAACAATTTAGGCTGGTCGATTAGTAAGTCTAATGTGAATATAACCGCGCCAGCCAAACTGTTTTCGATGGGGACGATGCCCTCATCTATCTCTCCTGCAGCTACCGCTTCCCCAACAGCTGTGATGGTAGGGTAATGCCTGCCTGCAGATGGGTCGTATAGCAGGGCGGCTTCTTCCGAATAAGTGCCTGGTGGGCCCAGGAATCCAATCGTGGGTGCCATGACTAGACCCCGGTCAGGATGTCGTAAAGGATCTGTTCATCGCCCTCTGGCGTCACAGCCACGAGCTCGTCCTCTGCCTCCACCACAGAACGGCCCGTTGGAAGAGTTGCGCCTGTCTTCTTCACTATCAACGTGATGAAACTGTTGGGCGGTAGTTCAATCTCACTCAAGCGTTTGCCGATGATGTTGGAATCCTCCGGAATGGACACACTAACCAACTCCATACCTGGCACTCTGAGGTTCATCAGATGGACCAGAGGCCTGCCCGGGACACCTTCCTCCATCGATTCCAAAACCAGGTGGGTTGAGTTCACCACTACGTCGATGCCAACTTCGTGGAAAATGGGCTCGTTCTTGGGGTCTTTGATCAATGCCATGGTACGGGGGACCTGGAAGACATGCTTGGTCATCTGGGTAATCACCAAGTTTGTAGCGTCGACACCGGTCAGGCTGACGACGACGTCGGCACGGGCTATGCCCGCACGTTTCAATGTTAGTTCGTCGGTGCCGTCACCCAATAACGCCACCGTGCCCAGCTCATCCTTAAGCAACCGGAAGCGCTTAATGCTTTTTTCAACGACCACAACTTCGTGTCCACCGGCGATTAGCGCCTTGGAAAGGTGGTAGCCGGACTCACTACAACCAACTATTACTACGTACATAAGGCGACGACTATGTTTGCGCTGATTCTTGGATGGCCTGGCGGACATCTTGCAGCAGGCCGAACGAATAGCCTACCACGTCCAAACCCAGGGCTGCATACAGGACTTGCAGCTGCGGACTGCCCAGATGGCAGACGACCTTGGGGACGTTGTAGATATGCTTGGCTATCTGGGAGACCAGTATGTTTTGGTGGTCATCATCGGACATAGCTAGGAAAACATCGGAATGATCGATGCCGCCTTCATGTAGATAGTCCTGCATCATTGGTTCGGCTGTGAGGACCACTCGAACACCGGGATGAGTGGCCATGTTCTCCAAACAATCTCGCTCACCACCGAGCACGGTAACCTGGTTGTTATTGCCAGCAAGGTCTGCCACCAAACTGGCGCTGAGCCGGTTACAACCGAATATCAAGACCCGCATAGCTCGTTACTACCGCTAGTCTCTAAAGAGGATAGGGGACGGGGCCTGTTCCCGACAGAAGATTACTTGGCAGGAAGCGTTATGAAAAATGTATGAAGCCGTAGACCCTAGCTTGCATTCGCCGAACCGGCGGTTATATGGGGCTCCGACGACCAACAAGTCCATGAACCTGCCTTCTGACTCTACTACTACGGCCGGGCCAGCCTGCCTGGCCCGCAAGAATCGGGCTTGAAGACCTTTGTATTTCTCTTCGGAAGCGATTGCTTCGATACGCGCTAGTATCTCTTCACCTTTGTTGATTTCTTCAGAAATCTCGGACTCTAAAGACAACTCCAGAGGTACTTCAATCACATATACCGCATGGAGTTCGGTCTTTGCTTCTCGGGCCATCTGGCAGGCCCAACGGAACGTGCGTTCGCTGTATGGTTTGCCGTTAACGGGCACCAATATTCGTTGCGCGTCCAATCGCATATCTGGGCACCGTCCTGATTGGTGACGTAAACTCAGCCACGAAAATTTACCCGTTACCGTGGCAAATAATCAATGGCAGATTATACGAGCAGTGTCTATCCAATACAATAAGCTTTGCGTGGATCTAGGCTGACAGTGGGAACGGGCAGAGAAATTACCTGTTCTTGGGCCGTGAGATACGGTCTGAACGTAATTGTTCCAGACAAATCGCGATCTGCAGCATTCAATGGATCTTAGCGTCGGCATAGCGGTAAGCAGGATCAGGTCGTTGGAGAGCATTGTGACATGAGATTTTAAAAGAGAATTTACGCGGGTCGAGCTTATCAGGCGCCATTGCGATGGTTGTGCGATTCTGAAGCGGCTGGCTCCAGGTGCCTGGCTATCTCCGAAATCTTGCCTAAATGCTCATTGGTTGCGGCCACAATCAATACATCACCGGCCTTGATCTCTTCGTCTTTGGCTGGGTGCAGGAAGGATGTCCGTCCTCTACGAATGGCCAGCACGGATATGCCGTGGCGGTCGGCTGTCCCCGCCAGTCCCGCCTCTTCAAGCGTATGGCCAAGCATCCCTTCCGGCGGGCGAAGCTTGCTGATGCCGAAATCAGGGACTATGGGCATGTAATCTATGATTCCGGTCTCGAAGCCCACATGAGCGGTGCGGCGAGCGCTTTCCGATTCCGGATAGACGACTCTGTCCACACCGATTCTCTCTAGCGTCGAGCCATGAAGTTCGTTGGCGGCACGGGCGATGATAAACGGTACGCCCATGCTTTTGAGCAGTACGGAGACGAGGATGCTGGCCTGTATGTTCTCGCTCCCCAAGGATACAACGCACACATCATATTCGGCTACGTCCAGCTCTTTGAGCATGGACTCGTTGGTGGCGTCGGCGCGTACGGCGTAGGTCGCTCGATCCAGTTGGTCCTGGATCCTAGCTTCGTCGACGTCAATGGCCAGGACGTCATGACCACTCTGGAAGAGCTCCTGGGACAGTGTGGCCCCAAACCGGCCAAGACCGATTACGCAGACTTGTTTTTTCACAGCATCAAATCCATAGCGAGTACGTCAGCCTATCTTAACGCTTTCTTGGGCGAAGCGGTACACCTCCGTATCGTCCTCCGGAGCCAAAGCGAGAGCCAGGGCGACCGGCCCTAGGCGCCCAACGTACATCAATATCATGAATAGTATCTTCGAGAGTAAACCGGTATCTGGGATGATGCCAGTGGAAGCGCCGGTGGTCCCGAACGCGGATACGGTATCGAAGATGACGTCCAAGAACTCTAGTTCCGGCTCAAGAGTCGTCAAGATTGTGGCAGAGACCACTACGAACCCCAAGCCGAGGACCGCAACAGTTAGGGCCCTCTGTAGCTGAGACTGGTGAATTTCCCGCCCAAAGGCCTCGGCGTGAGGACGGCCTCGCAGAGATGAGATTACTGCTGCCATCAACACCGCGAAAGTGCCGACTTTGATACCGCCGGCCACGGAACCGGCCGCTCCGCCAATGAACATTAGACCTGAGAACGTCGTTTTGGTTACTTCTTCAACTTGACTGAAGTCGATTATAGAAAACCCGGCGGTTCGGCCGCTAACCGAACTGAAGATAGCGCCAATAATCTTGTCGAACCAGCTGAAGTCTCCCATGGTCTCTGAATTGGCGAATTCGGACAGATACAGCACCCCGCCACCCAGTATCCACAGCAGGATGCTTGTCACGAGGACTAATTTAGTTTCCAGCGAAAACCGAGAGATTCTGCGCTTGCGGAAGACGTCCACCACTAATACCCAGCCGAGACCGCCAAGAATCATCAGCAAGGTCATGATTATCAGCAATCCAGGGCTTGAAATGAAGCGCGTAACGCTGCCACCGTCCGCCTCAGGAAATATCTGGAAACCGGCGTTGTTGAAAGACGATACTGAAAGGAAAAGCGAATGCCAGAGCTCCCGCAGCGTACTCATGCCATCCACAGTACCCTGAATTTGGATGAACAACGCCGCCGCACCCAACAGATAGAGTAGGAAGACAGCGAGGATTACCGCACGGCTCAGATGGCGCAATCCTCCCATATGGCCAACGCCCACGGTATCCCTCATCAATCCACGGGTTAACATCCGTTCCTGCAGGGTTGACCGCTGGCCAATCAGGAGCAATATGAAAGTGCTTACAACCATGAACCCCAGACCACCAACCAGTATCAACACGAAGATAACCGCCTGGCCGAACGTCGACCAATAT
>Ga0209228_1001352_pt1 | contig 12301 bp, 10 predicted proteins | sample METZYME_3_150m_FD_187547 | JGI IMG/M metagenome (GOLD analysis project Ga0209228, IMG submission 187547) | Marine microbial communities from oxygen minimum zone in mesopelagic equatorial Pacific - METZYME_3_150m (SPAdes) (version 2) | ecosystem: Environmental > Aquatic > Marine > Oceanic...
TGATGGATTGATTCTAACTCTTTCAATTGCCCCTGGAGCAGCTCGTTGTCCCGAATTAATTTGAGCCCCTTCAAAGGCTGGTCCCGTGGGGCTTGAAGCGGCTAAAATTTGGTCTTCATTGCCAACTACTATCTCTGCATTGGTTCCTACATCAACGATAAGATTCATTTTTTTCTGATCGTAGGGTTTTTCAGTAAGGATGACAGCAGCCGCATCGGCTCCGACATGCCCTGCTAAACAGGGCAGGACGTAAATTTCAGCTTGAGGATGGATATCCAATCCATAGTCGGCAGCACTAATAGAAAGAGCTTCACTGGTTTCTAGTTTAAACGGAGCAACACCTAAAGGTACTGGATCAAAGCCAAGGAAAATATGGTGCATAACTGGGTTACCAACCACTGTGGTTTCCATTACTAGATTAGGTTCAATCTCTGACTCAGAACATGCTTTTTTTATCAGGTTGTTAATTGCATCTCTTACAACTTTTGTCAGTTCAGTTTGAGATCCTGGATTCTGCATGCAATATGAGACTCTACTCATAAGATCTTCTCCGAATCTTATTTGAGGGTTCATAGATCCTTGACTTGAGATTACCTTGCCATTCTTCAAGTCACATAAATTAACTGCGATTGTAGTTGAGCCAATATCTATTGCAGCACCATATATTGCCTCAATTAATCCAGGCCAAACTCCTACAACTTGGGTTTGATCTCTGACTGCAAGAGTAAAGCCTTCAGAAGGATCTTTAATTGCATCAGTAATTGTTTGTGAGTCGCATGTTATTGTTTCTATACTTAAAGACCAATCTTTATGGAGCTTATTTACTAATAGCTTTTCTATATTTTCAGATAAGTCTATTGTTGAGTCGATGTAATAGAGCCTCGTTATTGGGTTAATGAAAATATCAGTGGCTTCAAAATCTTTTCTAACTATTTGCTGATGAAGCTGACTTTCTGGAGGGACATCGATAACAACATCACCAAGAAGTTTTGACTGGCAACCTAGTCTCCGCTCTTTTTGCAGTGATTTTCGTTTTGCGTATTTTTTCTCAGGTTCAGAAACATCTGAGAGATGTGAAGAGTCTGATGTAATAGCATGTTTTGCGAATTGACCCTCTGCTAGTTCTATCTGACATCGACCACAAATAGCTCTTCCACCACATACAGAATCTAGATCTACTCCGAGTGATCTTGAAGCATCAAGTATTGTTGTTCCTTCTGGGAAAGAGCCTCTTTTTCCTGAGGGCATGAAGGCAATTTTAAATTCTTTTTTTTCAGCTTCAGTCATGAAGTATCAGACTAGGAGCGTCTTTTTCTTCTGCTTCTTTTCTGATTAGGGTCTCGATAATTCTTTATCCAATCAGAGCATTCTGGGTCATGTCCCATCACTACATTAGCTCCTTTAACCGATTGCATGATCTCTTTTTCTAGTGGATTAGTGATTGCACAAGGCATGCCACTGGCAATTGCCATAGCAATAAAGGCAGTGTTTAGTCCATGACGATTGGGTAAACCAAAGCTTAAGTTAGAGGCGCCACAGGTGGTGTTTACTCCCAGTTCATTTTGTAATTTCTTTATTAATTCTAGAACCTGCTTGCCCGCATCATTAATGGCTCCAACAGGCATAACCAAAGGGTCAATAATCACATCCTCTTTTGGGATACCGTGATCCATTGCTCTTTCTACGATTTTTTTCGCAACATCAAACCTGACATTGATATCTTCTGATATACCTGAGTCATCATTTGATATTCCTATAACAGCGCATCCAAATTTTTTTACTAAAGGCAGGACAGTTTCTAATCGTTCTTCTTCACCGGTTACTGAATTAAGAAGAGCTTTGCCTTCATAAGCTTCAAGACCACGCTTAAGAGCTTCAACTATGGATGAATCAATACATAAAGGGACATCAGTGATATCTTGAATTAATTTTATTGAATCGGCCAAAATTTTAGGCTCATCAGCCAAAGGGATTCCTGCATTGACATCTAACATTTGAGCGCCTGCGGCCACTTGACTTAATGCGTCCTCTCTAACTCTTTCAAGATTACCAGCCTTCATTTCTTCTGCTAGTAACTTTCTTCCTGTTGGATTTATTCGTTCACCGATAATTACAAAAGGGTGGCCAGAACCAATAATGACTTCTTTTGTTTTAGAACTAATGAGGGTTTTCGGCATTCTTTTCTCCTATTCTGGTTTTATACCTTTAGCTTTAATTGTTTTTTCAAGAATTTCATCATCGAATTCACTTTCAAGCTCATTGATCAGGTTATCAACCAGTTCTTGAGGATTCCCTTCCATAGCTACTGTTTCCCTTCTCCATTCAGACATATAAGCTTCACTGGAGCCTTTACCAGCTCTCATAGCAGCTCGATCAATCGCCACTTCGAATTTTGGATTAAGTTGTCTCTTATACTTCTCTCTACCTACTTTGTATATAACATGAGAAGGTATATCTCTCCAATAAATTGTGATCATCTTACCCATCAATTAACCGCTTGATTTAATTGTGATTTAACATTCTCCAATCCTGTGTATTGGAAAGAGTAATCTAGTTCTAAAAAATCTGCATATTTTTTTGCATCATTTTGTAATGATTCCGATCTAGTTTGAGCCAAATAGACAACTTTTTTATAATGTTTAAAATATTCATTTTTTAATTCTGGATATTTATCTATCGCCAAACCTTCAACTACCAATCTTTGAAAATGTTTAACCAGAAAATCTGTTAAATAAAGTGTGCCTATTTCTTGATCAGTAAACTCTTTAAATCTTCTTTGCCCTGAAAAAAATTCATAGCAATGAGCCCCATCTAATCTTTCAAGATTGTATTCTTTAAGAAATGAGTCGAGCATACCGCCTGTACCACAATCAGCATATGCAACAAAAACCTTTGAAAAATTATCTTTTAAGGCGATGTATTTTTCTTTAATTTTCTTTGGGATTAACTTTGGGGTGTTGTGAAGTTCTGCATTTAGGCATTGAATGGTGACATGATCCCATGAGTTGAGCTTTTTAATTTGGTTGAGTTCTAATGAAAGTGCCCCGCAAGCAATAATAAGTACTTTCGAGGTCATTTTTAATTCTGAGCAGCCACCAATTCTTTCATGGTTTCTACAGCACTTCCTGCATCCATACAATAGGCATCAGCTCCAATGGCTTCTGCAAATTCATCATTCAGAGGTGCACCACCGACCATGATAATGTACTTATCTCTTAGCCCTCTTTGTTTGAGTTCATCAATCACAACTTTCATATAAGGCATTGTTGTTGTTAGTAGAGCTGACATACCTAATATCGTTGCATTGTGTTCTTCTAGTGCGTTTATAAATTCATCAACATCGGTATTGATTCCAAGATTAAATACCTCAACCCCCGCACCTTCCATCATCATGCCAACAAGGTTTTTACCAATATCGTGGATATCTCCTTTTACTGTCCCTATTACCATTCTAGCTATGGGTTCAATACCAGATGCTGAAAGTATAGGTTCCAATAAAGCCATGCCAGCTTTCATAGCATTTGCTGCTAACAAAACTTCTGGAACAAATAAGATGCCATCACGGAAGTCATCGCCAACTACAACCATTCCCTCTACTAGAGCTACATCTAAAACCTTAGTTGCTTCCCATCCTCTATCTAAAAGGATCTGAGTTCCTTCTGCAATTTCCTCTGCTAAGCCGTCATAGAGGTCTTCAGCCATCTGTTCAACGAGTTCATCGTCGTTCAATTCTGAAAGGATAATGTCATCAAATTCTTCGGTCACAATCTTATTCCTCAATTTTCCGATATATAGTACTTGAGGAGTGATTATTTAGCTACAAAGTCCTTCTTCTTTTTCTTCTTCGTTTGATAGCCACTTTTGATGATTCTGGATTAATGTAGTTGTTTATCATGTTTTTATTCCCTTCAGTCATGAGTCCTAAATCACTAATTATTTTATCTACATCTATTGTTTGAGGTGAGGGTTTATAATTTTTTAGTGATTCTGACATCGCCTTAATATGTAAATGAGTTGTTCCACAACAGCCACCAATGATACTAGCGCCTAAATCAATAGCATAACGAGCATATTTAGCCATCATTTCAGGCGTTCCATTGTAAGTAATCTTATCCTCTTTAAACTCAGGTATACCGCAATTTGCTTTTGCTATAAGTATCATGTCTTGATCTGACTTGTATGACTTAAAACATATTAAGGAGCCAATTAATTCAGAGGCGCCTATTCCACAGTTAGCTCCATAACCAAACACGCTAGGGGCAAAATTCGCAGTTAGATCAGTAAGTTTTGCTGGTTCTAAGCCCATCATTGATCTTCCATGTGTATCAAAACTGTATGAGCAAACTATGGGTAAATTTGTTCTTTGGGCTCCAAGTAAAGCAGCTTCCATTTCTTCTTCTGAAGACATTGTTTCAATCCATAAGAAATCAACACCGCCTGCTTTAAGAGCTAGGCTTTGTCTGAGAAAGGCTTTTTCAGCCTTATCTTTTGATAAATCACCTAGTGGCTCAATAATTTCTCCAGTAGGGCCTATAGATCCTGCAATAAAAGCTTCTTTCTTTGAGTTTTTAGTAGATTTTTTGGCTATTTCAGCAGCTTCAAAATTAATTTCATCTACTCTATCCTCATCACCGTGAAGTGATAATCTAAATTCATTTGCTCCAAATGAATTAGTTAGCAAGATATCAGAGCCTGCTTGTAAAAATCTCTCATGATTTAATTTTACTCGGTCGGGATATTCGAGATTCCATAGCTCAGGAGGGTATCCTGACTCTAATCCCATATCAAATAGGTTGGTACCTGTGGCCCCATCTGCCAATAGGTAACCTTTTTCTTTAATTTTTTCTATAATTCTCAAAATAAGTTCCAAAAAAAACCTGACTGCTATTGCGAATCAGGTTTTAGGAACTTGGTCCTTTACCTTTTTAGCAATATTTATCAACACCTGCAATCTGGTTCAAATCAGTGCATTTACAAACATATTATGATTATTGAGTAATTGCTAGTAAAAATGGAGTTAAGTTGATAACTCTATTTCCATTGTGAATTAGGCTTCATCCTGTTCTTATTGAGTTTTATTGGGAAATTAGACCTTATTTTTTCATCTGTCTTGCTATCAATGTAATCCGGGTAATAGTCTTTCATCATCTCATTTAATTTTTCATGAGCAAGGTCATATATTGATTGTTTGCCTTGGTCTTCCCATTCTTGTGTGGTTCTTCTGTCAGCTAAATCAGGGTATAAAAATTCAGTTTCCATGAGTTCAATGGTTTGAGGATGTTTAAGATAATGCCCATCCCCATAAACAACATCATTGATAACGTTATAAGCCAAACTTTCATCATTTACTTCGATACCTTTAACAAGTCTAAGTATATTGCCTGACATATCATTATCGATAACAGCCCCCTCAAAAGACCAACCCATGATACTGCCAACAGCTCCTGCATAATGCGATACAACATTACTGCCTGCAAGCACCGCGGCTGTGGTTGTGATTGCTTTTTCGTACCCTGCTTGTGCATCCATGGTTTTGGAATCGGTCATTCCACAAGCAACACTAGAAACCAATCCATAGTAATTACACATTTGTGCTGTAGCTGCCATAATTAAGGCTTGTTCCCCACTACCCCCAGTGAAAGCTCCTGTCCTTAAGTCTGAAATAAAGGGCCACATTTCAAAATCGCAATATGAACCAGGTCTGATCATATTTACAACACATAAACAGGCGAGCGTTTCAGCAAATGATTGTACCAAGATACCTGCTAGCGAAGCAGGAGCAGTGGTTCCTGCTTGTGGTGCCGTGCAGACTCCGATATAAAGACCTAATTCCGCCATTCTCACCATTACTTCTGCATTATCTTGACCAAACCTTAAGGGTGACACAATTGGGCAGCCTCCAATCTCTGCAAAAGGGCGTTTCATATACTCACCTTCTCCTCCGAGAAAGGTATCAAAGAGATTAATTATGGGCTCAATATGATCCACATCGTCAACTGCAAGACCAATACCTTTCTGTGTTCCTGAGATCGCTGCATAAGCAGCATTGATATCATGGGTGAATTTATCTTGGCTATATTCAGTTATGGCAAAAGGTTGTCCAAATTGATGTATATGTTCCAATTGATCACAAAGTCTAGCCGCGTCGTAAATATCTACTAGTGTAGTCGGTCGAAATGATTGTGATTCATATTCAAAAATTGAAATTGGCTCTCCAGAGGTGGATAGGTATGTTTTTTCACCAGAGACCATATAATCGTACTTAGGATTTATTGCATACATAAGATGCTCTTTAGGTGCTATATCTAATAGATCTTCAACTAAGGACCTAGGAAATTTAAGGCGGTTATCATCACCGAGGATACAGCCTTTATCTAGAGTATGATCAAGTATTTCTGGAATGGGGTCACCTATGCCTATATTTTCGAGAACATCTAATGCAGTTTTATGAATTTTTTGAATATCTGAGTCGCTAAGAGGTTTATATTGCCCTCCCTCTAGGCCTGGATAGACAATCGCTTTTTTTTCTGTGCTCTGCCGAATAGCTCTACGAGCTTTGCTGCCGCCACTTCTGCGTTTTCTTTCTGTCATACGATTTAGAAACGGTCTTTTGTTGGCTTAATCACATCTCTTGAAATTTCGATAGGGTAGGTGTCTCGGACTTTTTTATCTGTTTCATCATCTATGTAAACGGGATAATGTGAATTAAGTATCTCTCTCGCTCTTTTTTCAGCTCTTTGTCTCATATCAGGCGAACCTTCAGCTTCCCATTCCTCTTGAGTGCTCCTATCCGCAAGTGTTGGATAAAGGTATTCTGTTTTCATTAACTCAAGGGTTTGTGGGTCTCTTAAGAAATGTCCCTCACCTTCAACAGTGTCTTTTATAGCCCTATAAGATAAAGTTTCTTCGTTTACTTCGATACCTCTTACAGTCCTCATAACCATTCCTAGCATGTCATTATCAATAACGAGAGATTCGTAAGAATAGCCCATAAGGCTTGCCATCATTCCAGAAGACTCAGAAACATTATTGCAGCCCGCAAGTGCTGCTAGTGCAACCGTTATACCTTTTTCATAACCTGCTTGAGCATCAGGGCTTTTTGAATCTGTCATACCAGCGCCCACAGAGCTAGCCAGACCATAGTGATTAGTAATTTGTGCTGATGCAGCACTCATTATAGCTTCCTCCCCACTGCCTCCTGAAAAGGACCCTGTCCTTAGATCTGTGACAAACGGCCAAGGACCAAAAATAACAGGATGACCGGGTTTAATTAAATCAATCAATAACAAACTGGCCAGTGTTTCGGCAATCACCTGAACGAGAGAACCTGCTAAAGCAGCCGGGGATGTCGCTCCAGATTGTGGAGCAATTACAACCCAGACAGGGGCATTCATTTCTATGGATGCTATCGCAACTTCACAATTATCGGTCCCATAGCGGAGTGGCGATACCACTGTACATCCACCGCCATGAGCAAATGGCCGTTCTAAGAATTTACCCTCACCTCCAGCAATCATATCCAGCATTTCAATGGTTGGCTTTACATGATCTCCGCTAGCAAAAGTCAGCGCAGTATGTTTCTGCGTGCCTACAACGCTGGCATAGGCTGTATTGATATCAGTCTTTAATAAGTCTGTAAATTCTGTAGCTACTACTACTCGGGAATAACTATGAACATTTTCAAGGTAGTCGACCAACCGGGCAATATCATAGACATCATTTATTGTCGAAGGCCTGTATTTTTTAGCCCCTAGATCAAGCATTGTTACTGCTTCCCCTCCACCGTATAAGTTAACTTTTTGGTCAGACATATCCACATCATGCTTAGGGTCTCTCCCATACATGACAAAGTCCCTACCGGCTCTTGCTATAACATCTTCCACTAATGATCTTGGGAATAATAATCTGCCCTTATCTGTAAAAGTGCAGCCATTCTCTAAGGCGACCTCTTTTAGTTCTGGGAGAGGGTTGGCCATACCAATATTTTCTAGAACATCTAAAACAGTTTGATGAATCTGTTCTAGATCATGATCAGTTAAGGGCTTAAATCTACCACCAATCATTCCTTTTTCGACTACAGGCCTAATATTCTCATTCTCTGTAGAGGTTTCTTTACTTCTTCTGGTTCTTCTTCTTGCCATTATGTAAAATCCTTAGTTGATCAATAAGACAATATTACACTGTTTGTTAAGCAAAAAAATTAAGAATTCAAAAACAAAGGAAATGGCAAATACAGAAAAAGAACATGTGGCTTCTTATTATGCAGCTACAATAAATGAGCATAAAAACTATCCGATTCTCAATGAAGATATAGCATCAGAAGTTTGTATTGTAGGCGCTGGTTTCACTGGAATTAACACTGCATTAAACCTGGTTAAAAAGGGGTATAAAGTAGTGGTGATTGATTCGGCGCGAGTTGGTTGGGGAGCCAGTGGCAGAAATGGAGGCCAGTTAATTTCTGGGTTTACCTTTAGTAATAAATTCGAACAATTCGGAGAGGAAGTCACTCAATCAGTTTGGAAGCTTGGTGCAGATTGCAGTGATTTGGTCAGAGAGACTATAAAAGAGTTTGATATTGATTGTGATTTAAAAGAGGGTTTTATTGAAGTGGCTCTTAACAATGTCCAAATGGATGAACTTGTGGAGAGGAAAGAAGAGTGGGATCGACGAGGTTACCAACATAATCTCACACTAGTGGATAACAGCAAAATTAATGATTATGTTGGTTCATCAAATTATATAGGGGGCATGATAGATTCAGGAAGTGGGCATCTTCATCCTTTGAACTTAGTATTAGGGGAAGCAAAAGCTGCCAATAATCTTGGTGTATCAATCTATGAGAAAACGAAAGCCTTAAACATCAAGCCAGGTAAAGAAGTTATTATAGAGACAGATCAAGGCTCAATTAGAGCAAAGTATCTAGTTTTAGCTGGTAATGCGTATATAGGTAAGCTCAATCCAAAATTAAGACGAATGATTATGCCTGCAAACAGTTGCATTATTGCCACTGAGCCATTAGGAGATGAGAGGGCAAAAGAGATCATCGCTAAGGATATGGCTGTTTGTGATCTCAATACCATTCTTGATTATTATCGATTGTCCCCAGATAAGAGGCTTCTTTTTGGTGGTCGATATAATTATTCAGGTAATGAACCTAAAAACATCGATCAAAACCTGAGAAAAAGGATGTTAAATGTCTTCCCAGATCTGGATGACGTGAGCATAGATTATGCATGGGCAGGAAATGTTGCCGTTACTATTCATCGTATTCCTCAACTTGGAAGATTGACTCATAACATATTCTATTCTCAGGGCTATTCAGGGCATGGGGTCGCGCCTACTCATATGGCGGGAAAAATAATAGCCAATGCAATTAGCAATGAATGGGATATGATTGAGACCCTGTCAAAAATTAAGCACATTCAATTGCCAGGCGGAAAGTGGTTCTCTAGCCCAGCGATGTCATTGGGCATGCTTTACTATAGATTGCAAGATTTCTTAGCCAGTAAATCGTGAATTAGACCTATATCTTTATCCCGGCTTTTTTTACTGTTGGCGCTATAGCAGAAAGGTTTCTGGGTGCCATGAGATGAGCGCCATGAACGCCATCAATCTCTTGGAACTGGTTAATTAATTCTGCACAAATTTTTATACCTTCTTCTATTTGATTCTCTGATTGTTCCATCCTTTGGACCATGCTATCTGGGATTACAGTCCCAAAGAGTTTATCTCTCATCCATTTAGCTGATTTATCGCTCCTCAGTGGCCCAATTCCGACAATGAAGAAGAGTTGTTCAGATAATCCTGAATCAACGATATATTTCATATAGGTTTTTAATAAATCCACATCGTAACAAAATTGCGTTTGTATAAATTTTGCCCCGAGTTCAGTTTTTTCTTTAAGAGCAATTGGCTCCCAGTTCTCCTCAGGTTCATGAATGATTGCAGCGCCGCCGGGGAAGAAGTTTGATCTGGTTTGTAGCTCTCTGCCTGACATCGTTTGACCATCATCATTCATGGATTGCATGATGGATAGAATTTTTTTTGAATTAATATCAAATACCGCTTTCGCATCAGCTTGATCTCCATTTTTTATTGGATCTCCAGCCAGAGTGAGAACATTATTAATACTTAGAGCGGAAGCCCCCATAAGGTCACTCTGTATAGCTAATCTGTTTCTGTCTCTGCAGGTGACTTGGAAAATAGGATCAATACCTTTGTTTCTCACAATAGTGCAACCAGCAAGACTCGACATATGTGCTGTAGCACCTGGATTATCGGTCACATTAATTGCGTGAACATGACCTTTTAGTAAATCAATTTTTTCCTCCATCTCTACAGCAGAGGCACTAATAGGCGCAGGAATTTCGGCAGTTATTGCAAAACCATCAGAGTTTAAAGTTTGTTCTAGAGTTTTAATATTATCGCTCATAAGTTTTCTTTTTTTCGTCTTGAAATATGCTTTTTATTAATCCAACGCCCATGATTATATACACAATCAGGAGGGGGGGTGAGATTAAAAGCACTATGGTTTGAAAAGGTTTTAATTTTTCAATCCCCTTGAGGTCAGGAGAATCGGCTGCGCCTATTAGCAATGCCAGAGGCATTAAGGCAATAAAGAATGCCCAGAAGATTCTATTCCAGATTTCTGGATTCTCACCAGCTTTCATTTTCTTGGTAGCTGATGAGGCAAGGGTGTATGCTCCTGAGTCAAAAGTTGTAGCCATAAAAACAAGGCTAAAGACTCCCACAAAGGGAAGAATCCATTTTCCTAAAACCATTCCAGATATGCTTCTTGAAACCATAACTGCTGGACTCTCATTGCTCCATATATCGATGAGAGGCATGATGCCATTTGTTTCTAGATATATTGCATTGTTGCCCATGACCATAAAAAATAATGAGGTTCCTAGGGTTCCAAAGAATAGACTGCCAAGAATCATTGTCCGTATGGTTCGCCCTCTGGAGATTCTTGCAATGAATATGCCAACAAATGGACCAAGACCAAAGAACCAAGCCCACATGAATATAGTCCAGGCTTTTGAGAATTCAGATTTTCCTAATGGTGGCGGACCAAGACTCATGGTAAAAAAATTTTTAATCATAAAGATCCAACTCTCGAATGAATTCTTGATTATGAAAAGAGTTGGTCCAAAGATTAGTATGTATATCAAAACAAAGAAGGCTATATAAGCACAAAATTTACTAAGTCTTTGTATGCCATGCTCGACTCCAAAATAGATACTAATTGAATAAATTACCATGCATAGCAACAGGCATGAAACAGTAAGGGATAGATTTTGCTCAATTGAAAAGAATTCAGTTATTGTTGCACTCACTACCGGTGATGTGAAACCTAAACCGGCACCCAAAACACCAACCAGTGCGATCATATAGATCAAATCTATTAATTGGGCTAATTTTTGATTACCCAAGATTGACGCACATCCTGTGCTTGTTTTTAAGCTACCTGAGTTTCTGGTGTGATAACTGTAACCAACAGCCACACCAGGAAAACAGTAAATTGCCCAGCCAATAATTCCCCAATGAAACATCCCATAACTTGAAGCCCAGGCAATTGCTTCGCTAGATCTGGGTTCGGCTCCAAAAGGTGGTTTTAGATAGTAGTCCACCCACTCGGTGGTTCCGTACAAAATTAAAGAGGCGCCAACACCACAACAAAATAACATAGAGGACCAACCAAAAAAACCGTACTCAGGTTGATCATCTTTTTGACCTAATACAATCTTTCCATATTTGCTGATAGCTAGAATCAATAGAAATAAAAGGGTTAAGAGTCCCATTATCAAATACATTGCACCCAAATTGGTTGCAATCCAATCGTAGGCTTGATCTAGTAGTTCATTAGTGGCCATGGGCACAATAAACATCGGTGCTAGTATGGCCAGAGTTGCTAGGACTGTTAGTGCAAAATTTGTCCAATCTATATTTTCTGTATTCTTAAGGATATTGTTTCCCTGTCTAATGCAATTTTTTACAGTTTAGATAAAAAGGATGAATAGTCCAGCATCATCTAGTTTCCTATCAAATTCGAATTATTATGCATTATTGAGTATTATTATCCGCACTTTGTATTATGTTTAAGACATCTAAATTAGTTATCAGTCCTCGTGTCAGGAAATCCCCGTATTTTGACTCGACGATCAAGTATGGTGCACAGGCTTTCACGGTCTACAACCATATGTATCTGCCCATTGCTTTTGAGGGACCTGAGGAAGATTATAAAAAATTACTTGATGGTGTGCAGCTCTGGGATGTGGGTTGTGAACGCCAGGTTGAA
>Ga0209228_1001353_pt1 | contig 12291 bp, 9 predicted proteins | sample METZYME_3_150m_FD_187547 | JGI IMG/M metagenome (GOLD analysis project Ga0209228, IMG submission 187547) | Marine microbial communities from oxygen minimum zone in mesopelagic equatorial Pacific - METZYME_3_150m (SPAdes) (version 2) | ecosystem: Environmental > Aquatic > Marine > Oceanic | place...
AAGTCATATCACCGGTTGACGGCCAAGAGAGGGTAGAGGTGCTTCTGGGCACTATGAGAGCCAAGATTCCGGTCTACCAGTTGGAGCGGCAAGCCGAAGGACACCCTGCTGCAGCGTCTCAGGGAGTGTATCTGGATCGTGCTCCCCGAGAGCCGGTTAGAGGTCCGGGCTCCGGGTTAGACCTACGCGGGATGCGTGTCGACGAAGCCTTGAGCCGGGTTGATGAAGCCTTGAATGACGCTGCTTTGGACGGGGTCAGTTTCATCCGGATGATTCACGGCAAGGGCACAGGAGCATTACGTCGGGCTATACGCGAATACCTAGGCGGACACCCCCTAGTCATTTCTGCGGAAGATGGCGAAGGGCCTGGAGGCGACGGAGTTACAGTCGCGGAGTTGGAGTAGGTGCGGCCGCTATTTCCCTTCGAACCGTGCTTGCCGGCGTTCGGTAAAGGCTTTGATCCCTTCTTGGAAATCGGCTGTTAGAGCAACCTCGGCGAAGGTTTCGGTCTCGGCGTCTAGCTGGGTTGCCAGGTCGTTGTCCCAAGAACTATTGAACAACCCTTTTACCTTGGCGTAGGCGGCGGTGGGGCCTTGGGCTAATCTGACGGTGGTTTCCATTGCGTGGCGATGTAACGAGTCCTCTTCGACCAACTGAGTGACCAGACCCATCTCCAAGGCAGCTGGGGCACCGGTCGGTTGGCTTGCTAGGTAGAGTTCCATAGCCCTGCCGGCGCCTACCAGACGGGGTAGCAGATAGCTTGAGCCGCCGTCTGCTGGGGCTCCGATGTTCGCATAGGCCATGAGGAACCGAGCGCTGTTGGCGGCGATGCGTATGTCGCATCCCAGCATCAGGCTGAAACCCGCTCCCGCGGCTACACCGTTTATGCTGGCAACCACCGGCTTTTCTAATCGCTGCAACTCTAGTACCACCTTGGTGTGTAGGTCGCCGGCGAGTGTGCGGATGTACTCTTGTAAGCCTTCCTGGGCTTGGTTCTCAAGGCTTTCTACCACGAATTTCAGGTCGGCGCCCGAGCAGAACGCGCCGCCTGAACCTGTGAGCAATACAGCCCGTACGTCGGTCCTCTTGCACGCTTGGATGGCCTCTCCCATTTCGGTGACCATGCCTGGGATGAGGGCGTTTCGGGACTCGGGGCGGTCCATGGTGATGATGCCCACCCCGTCCATTATTTCGAGCTTTGTGTATTCGCCTGGCATCTAAACTCCCTCCATGTACTCAGAAATCTCTTCTAGACCGAATCCTGACACTGCGATTTCAGGGGCCCAGGTCACTTGATTCGAAGACCAGCGCACTGTGGCGCGGCGCTGGGACGCTATGCCTAGTGTATTGTTGATCAAACGGAGAACATTGTCGTTCATGCGTATAGTATTGGGTTTCAGAGGCGCGGCGAATTTACTGTTCTTTATCAGGTAGGAGTCGCCGATGATGGTGCCACTGAAGTCGCCGCTAGCGGTGCCATTCACGGGGTAGGTGTACCAGATGCGGCCGATGTACACGCCATCATTGACGAGTCTCAGCAGTTCTTTCTGGGTGTGCCCTCTGGAACCTTCGATGACCAGATTGCTGGGGGATGCGCTGGGTATGGAACCGAAGTCACGTCCACTGCTGTTGCCGGACCGAAAACCATTGCGCGGGGCGATGCTTGGGAGAGCTTCGGAAGGGTTGATACCCAGCTTCTCCCGGCCGAATGGGTCGTTCAATACCCGCTGGTAGCTGTAGTAATCGGCCAACAGGCCGGAAAGCGCGCCTCTGGTGATAAGTTCTGTGCGGCCGGTGGGCAGGCCCTCATCCGTGATGGACTTGGAGATCTTCAGATCGCCGCCTGCCCCATCGTCGTAGAGGCTGAAGTCGGAGGACGCCACCAACTGTCCTAGCTTGCCCATGAATGGCGAAGCCCGGGCAAAGAACATGTCCAGAGACAGTCCGGGCATCAGGATCCATTCCAGAATCTCGGCTACTGCCTGAGGCCCGAGGATGACATTGTATTCGCCAGTGGAGATTCGGCGGCCGTCCATGGACTTAATCGCGTTATGGGCAGCCTCTGCAGCCGCGTCTCCAGAGAAATCGTCGAGTTGGCTGCTTATCGACCAGCCGCTTCCTTTGCTGTCTTGGCTCTCGATCATAGCTGTCGCGAAGGAGGTAATCAGAGTGTTCTGTTCGGTTTGAATCTTCGGTATGTGGGTCGATGCGATGGCCATTCGGTCTCGGAGTATAACCACATCTCCGCCCAAGATCAGCCCAAGCTTGGCCACTTTTTCTGCTGACCCGGCTAGCTCTAACAGGTCTTTCGAAGACTGGAAAACGCTTAACGCCTGGTCCATCATGCGCCAACCTGCGCCGACCAATCCCTTGCTGCCGATACGTATCAATGCAGGGTCATAGTTGTCCGGAGGGGTGTCGTCGTTTCTGGGTGGTAGCGTTGGGGAGTCCAGCTTGGGCAGAGAAACGAATTCATAATCTGAGACAGCCCCAGAACGGGCTTTGTTCAAAGCCCGTTCTGCACCATTTACTGACAGGTCGGTGGGCTCGCTGCCGAAGCCTGTGCTGACACCGTCAGGAGTACGGAATACCGCTCGTATGCCTAGGCCGTAACCCTCGGTGGACTTGGCTTCCTCCACACCGTTGCTGGGAATGTGAGAGGTGTAGTTCAGCCGGGCCGTGAGATTGGAACCGGCTGAAGCAAAGACTTCAACCTCGGCTACATCAGTTTGGGATGTGGCGAATGCTAAGGCATTCTGGACTGCGCGCCGCAGGTCGGTTAACGAAAGCATTAATTCTCGTCGATATCGGATTCGACTAGGTCAGATTCAGGCAGCGTTAGTGGGTCTTCGGATTCGCTTGGCTGCAGTTCAGGCGCGTCGGGAATATCCCTTTGCCTGCGGATATCTTTAATGCGTTCTAGTGGCCGATCTAGCGCGCGTCGCCGGGTATTTGTCAGCAACTGAAAAGCGCTCTGGGCTGAATCTATCCGTCTGCTAACCGTATCCATCTGACTAACAAAATTCTTCCACTGTTGGTCAAAGATTGCCAACTCCGACAATATCTGGTCCGACGCCTGTTCGATAGCGAAGTTGTCCAGGGCGTGGCGGATTATACTCAGGATGGCGAATAGACTGATTGGCGAACAGAGCACCACCCGATTACGAAGGGCTTCTTCGACTACCGTGGCCCCATGCTGTTGGATGTGGTGGAACATCTGCTCATTGGGGATGAAGACCAGCACGTAATCTAGGGTGTTGTCTTCAGGGTTGATGTAATCTCTGCCTACAACCTCTTTGGCCCGGTCGCGCACGTCGCGCAGGAATGCTAGGTTATGTGTTCGGGCTTCGTCTTCGTTCTCTGACTCCACGAAGCGGATATAATTGGTCAGTGGGAACTTGGCGTCCATATTAAGTTTTTTGCTGTCCGGCATGAATATGGTGAAATCGGGCCTGGAACTTCCTTCGGTGATGACGGCCTGCTTAACATAATTCACGTGCTCGACGAGGCCAATGATTCGAAATACGTCTTCGGCCATTCGCTCGCCCCATTGGCCGCGCACTTGGGTGTTGGCCAGGATATCCCGGAGAGCGGAAGAGCTGCTGTTTAAATTGCTGAGCATCCCCTCAAGTCTGGCGGCCTGTTGACCGCGGTCAACGTTGAGGCTTTGTATGGCGTCGCTGACCCGGTCGATGCCCGTGCGAATCTCAGTGACTTGGTGGCCCAAAGCGCTGTCCTGGCCTTGGGGGCGCCCCTGCAGGCTCAGAATCCTGACTAGCAAGGACAGCGCTAATACCGTAGCAAGTAAGGCGACTGCACCAATAACGACCACCACTGCTTCCATGATTTTCCTCGCTGCCGCTAGCCGGGTCCAGTCAGACGGGCGATACCTCTCATGGTAGGCCCGCCGTTGCTCATCCGCTTTGCTTGCATTGGCTGTCCTTTACCGCAGTTGGGAATGGGATTCACCCGTAAGTCGTTACCCACAGCGTCGATGGACATGAAATAATCGCGGCTGTCGGACGTGATGCCACCGTCCCGGTACAGCTGGCCCAAGCGCCCATTTTTGATCTCGTAGACTTTAGCGGCGGTGATTCGGAAGTTCTCCCTAGATTCAGCGATTGACGGCGTCCGGTGTCCGTCGATGTAATAGCCGTCTTCGACCTCGGAGATGATGTCTTGTGGGTCTTGTTCTCCAGACCCAAAGATAGTATTGGTCATGCGTATCAGCGGTACTAGCTGGGCCTCGGTGGATCGTGCCGACCCGTTGGGTTCAACACACATGATGGCGGCCGTTTGGCGGTTGTTAAGGAATTCTTCTAGTACGCCGTTCCGCAGTATGTAGGCACGGCGGGCCGGAGTCCCTTCATGGTCGTATCTGAAAGAGCCGTAACCTTCCATGGTCGGGTCCGAGTAGGCAGTGACCAGCGGCGATGCGATCTGATTGCCCAATTGGTTGTCCTGCATGTCTTTCAGGAACCAGGATCGCCCTGCGTATCCAGTCTCATGCTTCAGTGCCCGATCCAACTCTGAGGGATGCCCCACAACTTCGTGGACCAGCAACGTATTGAAGTGGGGATTGGTGACAACCGTTACTTCTTTATTAGGGGGCTTTAAGGGTGGAGCGGCAGCGACCTCCACAGCGTCTGCGCCTAACTTCGTACAAAAATCTATGAAGTTAGACAGTATTATCGGCCCGTTGCTATATCCGTCCGTGAGGACTTCCCAGCCGGCCTGGTGGCCTGTGAAATCATAGAGTTCAAAGTTGCCGTGCTCACCCGAGCAGATGGCGATCGCGAACCCTTCTGTCTGGGTGGAACTCTGGTCTATTTCTGCGCCATCCGAGCTTAGAAATAGTTCCCGGAGCAAGAAAGTTGAAGCTGAAGTGGCGGAATAAACAACACTGCTGCTCTGACCCTGGATCGCCTTGCATCCGTCGACCGAGATGGCTACGGCGTCGGAGAGTGGTACCTGGCGTGGATCGACAGTGAAGGTCGCTGGAACAGTGTCTTGACAGACCGCTACCGCGGCAAGGTGGCTTGGCGCTAGGCTGCCTCCCAGGTTGGCGTACCGACTCCGCATCTGAGACTTCTGACGGGCGCTGGTATGGGCACGATTGTGGGCCTGCTTGATACCGTCCCAGACCACATCTTCCAGGCGGTTCAAGTCGGCGGAGCCTAGGATTCGGCCGAAATAACCAGAAGAACTGGTGAGCTCACCGGCAAGCACCCGGACGCCAAAATCGAACGTGTAATCTTCGGAACTTCCCTTTTCTGTGCCATTCTCCGCAACCGCCCGCCTTTCTTCTCGGACCTCGATACGTAGGTCGCAATAGCGGAAGCTCGGCAGAGTTTTCGACTTCTCTGCGACCAGTGACTGGAGGTTGCCTCGGAACCGATCCAGTGATTCCACACTCACGCTGGAAACAGACTGTGATGACAAGGCGCTAGACTGCCCCGGACACTGCTCGGGCTACGGCCTGCGCCACCTGTCGGTCCAGAGACCAGGGCAGCACGTTTTCCGGAGTTGGCTCAGCAACCAGGTTGGCTAGAGCTTGACTGGCCGCCAACTTCATGCGAGTGGTCACCTGGGCGGCATGGCTATCCAACGCTCCCCGGAACACCCCGGGGAAGACCAGGCTATTGTTGACCTGGTTGGGGAAGTCGCTTCGGCCGGTACCGACCACAGCTGCCCCGGCCGCTCTAGCGTCGTCAGGCCAAATCTCAGGTATTGGGTTGGCCATGGCGAACACGACAGGGTCTTTGGCCATGGACGAGACCATTTGCGGAGTCACGGCTCCTGCGACGGCGAGGCCGATGAACACGTCTGATCCTTTCATCGCTTCCGCCAGGCCGCCTTTTAGGTTTTCGGGGTTGGAAATGTCTAGCATTGCCGATTTTACGGCGGTCAGGTCGGTCCGGTCGCGGGAGATGATACCTACGCTGTCAACCAAGGTCACGTGGGTTGCGCCGTGGTCCAGGAGCAGCTTGGTTGAGGCTATCCCCCCTGCCCCAGCCCCGGCGAACACGAATTTGGTGTCTTCAATCTTGCGTCCTGTTACTAACAAAGCGTTGATGACTCCTGCCAGCACCGCGATGGCCGTTCCGTGTTGATCATCGTGGAACACCGGTATGCCCAGGTCTTGCAGAGCGTCCTCGATATCAAAACAACGAGGTGCGGCTATGTCTTCCAGGTTGACGCCGCCGAAGCTGGGCGCCAGGTAACGCACGGTCTGGATTATCTCGTCGCTGTTCTGGGTTGCGAGGCAGATAGGAAAGGCATCGATGTCGGCCAAGCCCTTGAAGAGGATGGATTTGCCTTCCATAACTGGCATGGCTGCTTCAGGTCCGATGTTGCCCAACCCTAATACGGCTGAGCCATCGGTGACGACGGCCACGGTGTTGGCACGATTGGTCAGGTGGTATGACTCGGACGAGTCGCCGTGAATTTCCATGCAGACACTGGCGACGCCCGGGGTGTACGCGATGGACAGGTCGTCCAATGTCTCTACCGTCATCTTGGGCGCGATACTAACTTTGCCTCGGGTTTCCCGGTGGCGATCGATTGCTTCTTTTCCGTAGTCCCTGGATTGTTGAGCCATCTTCTTCTTATCTCCCTACCCGTTGATACGACATCAACCAAAAAATTCTATGACGAACAACAGCCCGACCAAAGAAGCCTGGTCGAGGTTACCTAAAACCAGACAACCAAGGCGTTGGGCGCGTACGTTATCGCGTCTATCTCGACATTAGGCGGCACAAATCTTCCGCCATCTTACCGAGGACGTCGCGCCCTCGGGCCTGGAACGCCGTGAATGTCTCTAGCTGGAGCTGGTTGTAATTTTTCTGGTTTCTAAACATAGGGAATATTTTCCGGCCTAGTGGGTGACTGCACCCGTGGATGCAGATGAGACTAATTTGGCGTATTTGGCCAGTGCGCCGGTCGTGTAGTTCGGCGGGATGGGCTTCCACTTGCTCTGCCGGTCAGTCAGCTCTTCTTCAGAGATCTTTACGTTTAACTGGCGGCCAGGTATGTCCAAGGTCACGATGTCGCCTTCACGAAGCAATGCTATCGGCCCACCCACCGCGGCTTCAGGGGCGACGTGTCCAACCATTGGGCCGTGGGACGCTCCGGAGAACCGGCCGTCGGTGATCAGGGCAACGTCGTCGCCTAGGCCTTGACCTACAATGGCGGCGGTAACCGACAGCATCTCCTGCATACCGGGCCCGCCCTTGGGTCCTTCGTAGCGGATTATTACGATGTCACCGGCCTTGATGTCGCCCCGCTGGATGGCTTGAAACGCGGCTGGTTCTTGGTCGAAGACCCTGGCCGGGCCCTCGAATACTTTCTCTTGATGCCCGGCTACCTTAATCACGGCGCCGTCTGGGGCTATGTTGCCTCGTAGGATAGCCAAGCCGCCGGTGGGGCTCCGGGGGGAGTCGATCTGGTATACCACGGGCTGGTCGTCTACGGTCTCCACGCCTTCGACGTTCTCGCGTAGAGTTTTACCGGTCACTGTCATGGCATCGCCGTGGAGCAGGCCAGCATTAAGTAGCCGCTTCATCACCAGGGCGATTCCGCCGTACCGGCTCAGGTCAGCCATCAAATACCTGCCACTTGGTTTCATATCTGTGATGTAAGGCGTGTTACGGCTGATACGGTCAAAGTCTTCCAACGACAGGTCGACACCGGTTTCGTGGGCGATAGCCATCAAGTGCAGCACCGAGTTAGTCGAGCCGCCCATGGATACAGCCACGGTGATTGCGTTCTCGAAGGCTTGCTTGGTTAGGATGTCCCGAGGGCGGATGTCTTCTTCCAAGAGACGCATCAGGGTGCGTCCAACGTCTCGGGCCTCGCCTAACTTGCGAGGGTCGATGGCCGGGGTTGAGGCGTCGCCTGGGAGGGACATGCCCATAACTTCGATGCTAGTTGACATGGTGTTGGCGGTGAATAGCCCGCCGCAGGAACCCTCGCCGGGGCAGGCGACGCATTCTAGTGCGGTCAGGTCTTCCAGGCTCATGTCGCCCTTGGCGTAAGCGCCTACGGCTTCGAACACATCTTGGATGTTTACGTCTTGGCCCTTGAATTGACCAGGCATTATGGAGCCGCCATACATGAAGATGGACGGTACGTTCAGCCGGGCCATGGCCATCATGCAACCAGGCATGTTCTTGTCACAGCCGGCGATGGTGATCAGTCCGTCCATGCGCTCACCGAAGGTGACCAACTCGATAGAGTCGGCAATGACTTCCCGGCTCACCAGTGACGTCTTCATGCCTTCCGTTCCCATGGAGATGCCGTCGCTGACTGTGATGGTGCCGAATTCGAATGGCACGCCGTCGGCAGCTCGGACGCCCTCTTTGGATGCTTGGGCAAATCGGCCTAGGTGTACATTGCAGGGTGTAACGTCGCTGGCCAGGTTAGCGATGGCGACGAACGGCTTCTTCAGATCGTCTTGGGTAAGGCCCATGGCCATCAGCATGGCCCGAGCAGGCGCCCGTTGTGGGTCGTCGGTCAGCTCACTGCTGCGATGTTTCATGTGAGCAGGTCTAGATTTTGTGGCCACTTGATCATCTCCTGGGAGGCGCAATTCGCCGGCTAATTCACGAAGGATTCATATTTTCCCATCCGGGGTATTGCGTAATTGCGCAATTATAAGTGCCTATACTAAGTGGTTACAAGATGGGCGAGGCGTGAGAGCATCACAGGCACGAATGAGGGGTTGCGTCCATACCGAATTTTGATTACGCTGTTGGATGTTTCAAATCAGGCGTACTCAGGAGAGGTTGCGATGTTTAACCCAATCGGCTGGTTCAAACCAGGAATCGCCCAAGCTCATTGTGATATCCCGTGCGGGATCTATGACCCCGTTTCGGCCAAGATAGCCGCCCAGACAGTTCAGAAGATGGTCCTTCGCATCCAAGCGTTGGAGCGCCCCGGGGACGGTGATGCTGCTGGATTCGCGGACTATGCTAACAAGATCGCTCGGTATGTTGAGGTCAAAGAACAGCATGCCGAGACCTGCAAGCATGAGCTTGCTGTCCTTTGGGCCGACTACGGATGGCCCAACACTCCCGATGGTTTCGACGTGCATGCTACGTTCAATGCCGCTTTGAAATTAGCTGGCCAATGCAAACAGAATGTCGACATGGCAAAGTGCGAGGAATTGGTCGCCACGTGTGACGCCATCGCCTCAGCCTTTTGGGCCACGAAAGGTGAGACCTACAGCGACCCGCTAGCTGCCGCTCGATACGGAGCTTAGTTCACAGCTAGGTAAAGGACCGTCAATAAAAAAGGCTCTCCATAACTGGGGAGCCTTTTTTGTTCTAACAGACGAAAGTTACAGTAGCGTAGCGAGCGCTTCCGACGCTTTGGCGATGGTTGCGTCGATGTCAGTCTCCGTATGTGCAGTGGAGACGAATCCAGCCTCGAACTGGGACGGGGCTATGTAAACGCCCTGTTCTTGCATCGCGTGGAAGTATCGCCCATACATCTCTGTGTTCGAATCCTCGGCATGAGCCAGCCCCGTCACGGGTCCGCCGTTGAAGAACCCCGTGAACATCGAGCCGACGCGGTTAATAGTGGATGGGATTTCCACGGCTTGAAAGGCTTTGGTCATGCCTTCGGCCAACCTCTGTGCCAGGGTGTCTAGCTTTTCGAAAGTGCCCGGTTTCTGTAGTTCTGTTAGCGTCGCTAAGCCCGCACTGACCGCCAGTGGGTTTCCAGAAAGGGTGCCCGCCTGGTACATGGCGCCCAGCGGGGCAACCATCTCCATCACGTCCTTCCTTCCGCCGTAAGCGCCTACCGGCAGACCGCCGCCGATGATCTTGCCCATAGTGGTGATATCTGGGGTTATTCCGAAGAGACCCTGCGCTCCGTTGGGCCCGACCCTGAACCCTGTTATGACTTCGTCGAAGATCAGAAGCGCGCCGTTCTCTTCGGTGATCTTACGAAGACTTTCCAGGAATCCTGGAGCAGGCATAACTACTCCCATATTGCCGGCCACCGGCTCTATGATGACTGCGGCGATGGACGTGGGGTTGGCTAGGAAGAATTTATTCACCGACTCTATGTCGTTATAATCGGCCACCAGCGTTTCTTTGGCGTAGGACTCTGGGACGCCGGCGCTGGTGGGTATCCCGTGGGTTAATGCCCCGGATCCAGCCTTGACCAGTAGGCCGTCGGCGTGACCGTGGTAACACCCGGCGAACTTTATTATCTTGTCGCGGCTGGTGAACGCTCGGGCCAGCCGGATAGCGCTCATGCACGCCTCGGTGCCAGAACTGACCAGCCGTACCGACTCCACAGAGGGGAGTCCGTCGCAGATGATCTTGGCCAGCTCGACTTCCTGCTCCACGGGCGCGCCGAAGCTAGTGCCGTCCTCGGCAGTCTTCTTTACGGCCTCGACCACTGCCGGATGGGAGTGACCTAGGACTAATGGCCCCCAGGATCCCAAGTAGTCGATGTATTCATTTCCGTCCACGTCCCAGATTCGCGCGCCGCGACCTCGGGCGATGAAAGGCGGGGTGCCTCCTACGGACTTGAAGGACCGGACGGGGCTGTTAACGCCGCCGGGGATGTACCTCTGGGCCTCGGCGAATAGTGCTTCTGACTTGCTAAGTTGCATTAGACTTCCTGAACGAATGATTGGTTGGCGAAATAAATTGTTATCAAGGTGTTTTAAGCCATTTCGCCACTTTCGGTTGAAAGTTTGAAGTGTGGAATCTACTCCGTTTCCCGCAGCCATTTCGCCACTTCCTTGGCGTGGTAGGTCAGGATGGTGTCGGCGCCGGCCCGTTTGATGGAGGTCAGGACCTCTAGGGTCACGTTCTTCTCATCGACCCAGCCGTTTGCGGCCGCGGCCTTGATCATGGAGTACTCGCCGCTGACGTTATAGGCGGCCAGCGGGAGGTCGAACCGGTCCTTAGCCTGTCTGATCACGTCCAGATAGGATAGGGCTGGCTTAACCATGACGATGTCGGCCCCCTCTGCGATGTCCGACTCTATCTCCCGCATGGCCATCCGGGCGTTGGCCGGGTCCATCTGGTAACTCTTCCGGTCTCCGAATTGAGGCGTGGAGTTGGCGGCCACCCGGAAAGGCCCATAGAACCCTGAAGAATACTTGGCCGCATATCCCATCACGGGAGTGTCGTCGTAGCCGTGGCCGTTCAACGCCTGGCGTATGGCCCAGACTTGACCGTCCATCATCGCAGATGGCGCGGGGAGGTCTGCCCCTGCCTGCACGTGGGAGACTGCGGTTTTGCCCAGGAGCTCCAAGGTTTGGTCATTGTCGATCCGGTTATTGGCGATCACACCGCAGTGGCCATGGTCGGTGTATTCGCACATACAGACATCAGTTACAACCATCATTTCCGGATGGCTCCTCTTGATCATGCGGATAGCTTCCTGAACGATTCCCTCGGGATCGTAGCCTTCGGTGCCCAGTGGATCCTTTTGAGCGGGCAATCCAAACAGCAAAACGGCAGGTATTCCCAATTCGGCGGCCTCGCCAACGTCTTCTGACAGCACGTCCAGGGACATCTGGAACTGGCCGGGCATGGGCTCGATGGGGTCTTTGACGCCATGGCCGTGGCCCACGAAAACAGGATAGACAAACTCTTTGACTGACAGACGTGTCTCCCGCGCCATGTTGCGGATGGGCTCGCTGCCACGCAGGCGTCGCAATCGTGAGTCGGGGAAACTGGTCATCAGTTTTTCTTCTCCTAGGATCCTTCTCTTGATGGCTACTTTCTAGAAAGCTCGCCGCCAGCGAAATGGCTAGTGAGGGCGTCCACTAGGCCCTCTACCGTATGTTCAGTTGCTTGCAGGTCCACCCGCAGGCCCAGATTGCGGCAGGTATCTGCGGTCACAGGACCGATGCAGGCGATGAAGCTAGATTCAAGGGCTGCGCGGTCTCCATCCAGCATCTCTACCAGATTCCGTACGGTGGAAGAACTGGTAAAAGTCACGACATCGACGCCGGCTTTAAAAGCGTTTTCGGCCAGATCGCCGACCCCTTTGGCTTGCACGTTACGGTAGGCGGCCAAGCGGTTGACCGATGCGCCCATGTCGACGAGCCCCTTTCGTAATTCGTCGCGCCCGATGTCCGCTGAAGGTAGTAGGACCGATACCCCCTTCCAGTTTAGGCTGGATAATTCTTTGAGCACAGCTTCGGACACGGACCGGCTTGGCACAAAGTCTGCTGTGATTCCCCGGCTGGACAGCGCGTTGGCTGTGGCGGGGCCGATGGCGCCAACGGTGATTCCAGACAGAGCTCGGGCGTCTTTGCCG
>Ga0209228_1001363_pt1 | contig 12232 bp, 7 predicted proteins | sample METZYME_3_150m_FD_187547 | JGI IMG/M metagenome (GOLD analysis project Ga0209228, IMG submission 187547) | Marine microbial communities from oxygen minimum zone in mesopelagic equatorial Pacific - METZYME_3_150m (SPAdes) (version 2) | ecosystem: Environmental > Aquatic > Marine > Oceanic | place...
AACATAATCAGCCAAATCTTGCCCCGTAGTTTTATTGATCAAATATGAAAGCAACATCGTGGCACCGCTATTATATTCATATTTCTCACCTGGCTCAAAGGCCATAGGCTGATCAATTACATATTGGATCCAATCTAGGCTTTCTTCCATTTGAACACAATTGCTGGTGGGGTCTGTGTAAGGCATGGAAAATTCATCCCACTGAATACCGGTCGTCATGGTCAATACATCTCTGATCGTCATGGCATCTCTTCTAGGATCCGGCGTAGAAGATTCATATTCACCAAAATAATCCATGATTTTTGCATCTAGACTTGGGATCGAACCGTTATTTATCGCGATACCTACAGCAGCAGCCGTAAAACTCTTGCTCACAGACTGCATGGTGTGCAAACGGGTATTATTATAATAGGGATGCCAGAGAGGGTCATAGTAATTGTATTTACCCAGTTTAGTACCTGTGGTTTTGAATAGAGAGTCATAATCATTCGTGTATTCTTTTTCAAAAACAATCATACCGTTCCTGATAACAAGCATACCATCGATATAGCCCAGATCGCCACTAGCCAGCTTTGCACTGAAAGCATATAATGAATCATAATTCATACCTTGAGACATGGCCGTGGTTACTTCCCAACCAACGGTTGGCCACTTTGTAGATGATTCATGATTTGAACAATGAATTATAAACAGATAAAAAAAGATAAATAATATTTTTATTGTGATTTTAAATTGTTTCATGATAAATAAAATCTATTCCAAAAAGTGATTGAATAGTGTCTATATAAAACAAACCTGCTTTCAAAACATTAACGGTTAAGAACCATCTTTTTTGTTATAACATCGCTTTCGCTTGTTAAGCGACAAAAATAGATGCCGCTTGGCGCAAGGTTCCCTGTGTTATCTACGCCGGTCCATTGAACGTTGTGATTTCCTTCGCGCTGTAATCCGTTATGTATTGTAAATACTTCTCTACCCAATAAATCGTATATGGCTAAATAAATATTTTCTGTATTACTCAGCGAATAATGAAACTGGGTTTGTGGGTTAAAGGGGTTAGGATAGTTTTGAGCTAGTGAGAATGATTTAGGAGCAGAGTGATTATTATCAATAGATGAAAGTGTTGTATTACTGGTCCCCGGCGTAGGATTCATTTGTTGCCAGTCGTCAGATCCGTCAGGATATCTACCATAGGATACATCTTCAACCTGAGAATCATAAGACAGGTTAAATAAAGTATCTCCGGGGATTGCAGAGCGAGTGTTTTCTATATAAATATTTCCCGCTTGCTCATCTAAAAAACCATCAATATATGGAAATGGGCCACCCCCTGAAAACCACACTACAAGATGCTCACCGGGTGCGATTGCTGTGTCCGGTGCTACGTTATGTTCATTAAATAAATAGGAAAATGAAGATGAAAAATGCCATCCGGTTATATCAACTGGTGACGTACCATAATTATATAGTTCTACAAAATCTTGGGGGTCTCCATTGTACGAGCCACAGCAAGTTTCACTTATGGATAAAAATTCATTGATAACTAAACTTGGGCTGCCATCGTGCTCCATAAAATAAATGTGAGGATTTAATGTTGAAAGGCTTGTGTTGGTAAAAACTATGTCTCCTTTATCATCGTTATCAATATCCCCAGAAAACAATTTTGCTACTCTAACTGCCCACGATGCTGGGTTTGTTGTATCACCCAAAAAAATAATATGTTCAACAAAGCTTGAATCAGATAAGGGGTTATCACCAACATACTCCCAATCATACACCGCTTGGTTATAATGGCCTGCTAAATATAGGTTAGGCTTTCCATCCCTATCTGCATCCCCCACATTGATTTGTCTCAATCCACCTTGGTAATGATTAAAATAATGGAAATTCGAAAAGGTGAGTTGGCTAACATTGTCACTTCCTTCAATTGCATAAAAATAACCTGGTGTTAATAACTCTCCTGTTAGTGAATTTGTCCCAGAGGTAACCGCATATAATTCATTTGTATTGTTTCCATCAAAATTTCCCATAATAATGCTTTGATTCCCGCGTTCATTTACTTCATTGCTCACATAGAAATCGGTCTGATAGGCATATAAATCTTCCGAACCAATGTTTTCATAAATAATTAAACGATAATACTCATAGGCTACCGTATAAATTTCCATAAGCCCATCTTGATCTAAATCATTCACATAAATATTATATCCACTCCAGTTTGTTGTTATTGGATCTGTGTATTCAATATGCCATGAGGCGGAATCCAAATCGCTGTTTTCCAATTCAAATATCATAAAATGGCTGGTGCCGGTTGTTCCCCATGGTCCGTTCATTATTGATACAATAACTTCCTGATTTTCGTCACCATCTAATTCGGCTGCAACTATCTGGCCAGCTTCCCACACGCTGTCTAACCCCATATCCCATGTTGTTGTTGGCATATAAGGAAACGAAACGGAGTCTGTATTCCATTCAAAGATTTGCAATCCATGCCCTCCGGAAACCCCTGGCTCTGTATCTGCTAATACTAGAATTTCTGGGATGCTATCACCATCCACATCTCCAACTGTTACGCTAGAATAGTTATCATAAGTACAACTCAAATCACCAAAATAATAATACCATTGTAATGCAATAGAGTCGTTTGCTACTGCTTCAAAATGATAGACGCCATTGCAAAATTCGCCCGAATAACTACTTGTTACTATAAAATCACCAAACCCATCATTATCAAAGTCGTAGGGGCCAACCATGCTCCAGGGTGGTCCATCTGGGTGTAGTCCTCCGCTTCCCCAAGGTAAGTCAGTCCATTTTACTGCAAATGAATTATCGTATTCTGCTGCAATAATTAGTGAAGAAATAAAAAATATTGCAATCTTATAAAAATGTAAATTCATTGTGCACACACTCTCCAATAGAAAAAAATTCTGTTTTATACTATTCTTGCTATTAATTTACATTATCTTAGTAATTAATCATGAAAATAGTTAAACGCCCCTTTTTCCTTTTTGTTATCCTTTCGACAAAAATCGTTGTTGCGCAACTGCCTTTTTTAGAGTCTTTACCCTATGCAGCTCCTGATTTTCAACAATATCCAATAAGACATCATACGGATCATAATTACCCAACTCAAACGACCAACGGTGTCAATACAAGATTTGATGGACGTATTTTTACTAATAACATTGTAGCTTTCAATTGTTCGCCCGGTATTTCCTGTTATGATGGACATGCGGGAAATGATTATCATATGCCGATCAACACACCAATCCTAGCTTCTGCAGACGGATTTGTGGTGTGGTCAGCCTTTTCTCCTGGTGCAGACCCTTGCCCTGGGGGGATATCTCCCAATGGAGATACTGGTATTATCATTATTTATCATAATAATGATTATTATACTTGTTACCTTCATTTAAATCCTCCATTAAATGTTTCTTTAGGAGAAACTGTTGCGGCGGGCGACACCATTGGGTTTAATGGGATGACGGGTTGTGCTGGCTCCCCCCATTTACATTTTGAGGTACGAAAAGAAAATTACTTCTTTGATCAACAGTTGCCCTGGGTTGTGGATCCATATGGTTGGTGGGGTGATTATGAAGACCCAATTATTAGCTTGAGAGGGTTTGAAAATGAATGGCTGTGGAAATCAGACTGGATTGTAGACGATGGGGATGTTGCCTTCCAACGGTTTTACGGGCCTAACTGGATATATCAAGATGTTGGCTATAATGATGATTCGTGGACTGTTCCAATTTCTATTGATGAACAAAACAGTGCTCATTATGCCATATGGGTTCCTGAGCTTGCAGATAGCGGGGAATTTAATATTGATGTGTTTGTACCAAATATTCCGGATTTATCTACTGCTGCTAAATATGAAATTATTATAAAGGATACTTCAGGAATAAATACAAAAACAATAGTTGTGTATAATCAAAATAATAATCCGGATAATTTCAATACAATTGCGACAATGAATTTATCCGCTGGTTCAAATTGTGCAGTTATTCTTAGAGATGTAGTAGATTCAAACTCCACGGGGTCATATGTGGTTTTCGATGCGTTACGGTTCGTTAATACTGCTAACGTCAACATTACAAATGAACAATCACAGCTAGTATTTCCTGCAGACATTATTTTATACCCAGCCTACCCAAGCCCTTTTAATACAAGCACTACATTGAGCTATGAGTTAACTGTAAATGAAGTAGTAAAAATTGATATATTCAATATACTGGGATATCATGTAAAGACTGTTCTCAATGAAAAACAAACGAGTGGTTATAAAACAATTATTTGGGATGGCACAAATGATAGAAACAAAACCGTACCGACAGGAATATATTATTATACTGTAAGTACCAGTCGTTTTAGTAAAATAAATAAAATGGTGCTAATAAAATAATAGATCTTTTATTCTTACCAGAAAGACAGGATGCTATTTTATTAATAGCATTTTACCTGACCTGGAAAACTGCTCTGTATCAAGGTGATAATAATACACTCCTGAGCTTACCGCTTTATTGTATTGATCGTTCCCCTTCCAGTCGAAAACCATATTTCCGGGGATAAAAGAACCATCATATACCCGCTTGACAAAATGGCCAGCAGTATTGTATATCTTCAAGGTCCCCGATACATCGTGGGTAATGCTTAAGACTATTGTGGTTTCATAGGTAAAGGGATTTGGGAAATTCCATTGTAGATATTCTGTACTTATCGGGTTATCACCCGTAGCTTCGATATTAATAGACTTAAGATTGAACCCTCCGGTAATAGCTCGTACTTGAAATGTATTATTTCCACTGATAAGATCCATTGGTTTTGGATCAGACCAGGACCATTCCTGCCAATCATTTGTATTAATTACTTGAAAAACTTCTGAGCTGGGTTGACCAACAATTGATAGTAATAATTGACCGTTTTCGTTTGGAGAGGCTGTATTAAATGAAAAATTGTACGATCCCAAATAGGGCACCCAGATAGTATATTTCAGCCACTCGCCATCTTCTATCCAGCCAATGTTTAAACCCGATCTGGTATTGTCACTTGAATATTCAATATCAACACCATCGTTCCTATACACCCAACCATTGTTCCACGCTTCAGAATTTGACCCGAATTTATCCGCGTCTTCATAAACATTATCATTATAGGCTACCCCATTGGCACCAATGTCATAATCCACGGCCTCAATCACCCCCGGAACAGTGTGCTCTGTGAATGGTTTAGAAACACTATTGAAGTCTGGATCAGATAGTCCGGAGATCAATCCTTTATTGGGTACGCATTCATCAAATTTGTACGCTTCAGCCAAATCCATTAATCCTGTAACAGCTTGTGAGGCAGATGGAATTGGTCCACTCCCATTCCAGTAATCAATGATGGAATTAAAGCTGTTTGGAACAACCACTTTTACAGCTGCTGTTACACTGCCGTTATGTTTATAATTCCATAGAGTCCAATTCACATCATTATTTTCGAATAATTGTACTTTCTTATGTGCCCAATGATTTGAGTTCTCACCGAATTCACCAACCCATAATGGAATATTATACGTTTGACTCATAGATGTATATTGACCCAGCCATGATGTTTGGTGACTGGGGCCTACATAGTGGTGAAAACTATATGCCATGTTATCATCAAAGGGTGGAGTTAAATTAGTAAAATCATTTCCATACCAATTTCCCTCTATAAAAATAATATGATTGGTATCTACATTACGAATGGTATTCGTCATTTGAATATAAAACTGCCTTAATTGAGAAGAGGTGAACCCACCAGACAATACCGGTTCATTCAATAAATCATAACCGGCGATCCATTCTTCATCCACATAATAATCGGCAATATACCACCACACTGCTGTCGCCCAGTCACGGTAAGATTGGTGGGTCCATAAACCGGCGACAATCCCATCACTGTCAGAAAAATCATTCGTATTTTGTGATCCAGGAGCACAATGCATATCCAGGATGAGATATACACCATAATCAGCACACCATTCCAGCAACTGATCTATGAGGTTGAACCCATCCTGTACATATTCACCGGGTGCCGGTGAAAAAAACTTGTAATGGAAGGGTACCCGCAATGCGTTAAAACCATTAACAGCAATAAAAGCAACATCTGCTTCTGTAATATAATTTTCATAGTATGCCTGATAGAATGCAGCAGTATTCTCTGCTCCGACAAGATCTATAATGTTACTTTCAATATTGCTGGGAGAGCCAAAAAATCCGTGGATATTCCACATATAACCCTCTTGTACAAGCCAGCCACCCAATCCGAAGCCACGCAGTAAAATAGGATTCCCTGTTTCATCAACTATTGTTCTGCCATCGGTATGCAGAAAACCTGAACTATGTAAATAACCTGATAAGAATATCAGAGGGATAATTAATCGCAGTCTGTACAGGAACTGAAACATACTGGAGGTAAAATTGTGTCTCTTTCGGAAGTAATAAATTGTCGGTTGTTAGATTCATCCACACCACATTCATCTGATAAAATCTCCCAGCCGGAATTCCATGAATCAGGAAAGTATCCGTTGCGGTATTTATAGGTATGGACAGATCCCTTTGGAAGTGAAAGTGTCACCGACCAGATACCATCGCCATCTATATCTTCCATGGCTATACCGCCGGGGTGTCCGGCGCCTAACGATCCTCCAGATATTCTCAAACCAGAACCATTTACCAACTCATTCTTCATATTAACTTGAAAGGTTACATCTACATCCTGATGTTGATCAGTCGCTTCATATACCCGCACATAATCGATCAACATTCGCATAGGAAATGCGCTGTTATTCACACCTTGTACACCACCCCAATCACCGCCAACAGCAATATTCAAAATGATAAATGCATCATTATCAAAAGGCCATTTACTTTGATCATTCTGCCCATCATTATAAACAAAATGATAAGGTACATCATCAACTAAAAAATACAAATATGTTGGAGACCACTCCAAGGTGTAGACATGAAAAGAGTCTGATACTGTTGGAATGGTTATACTTCCACTTTTCTGTGTATCCAGGTTATGATTATAATCTGTCGTATGAATGGAAGCATGGATAACCCCTTGATCGTACCCTACATGTTCCATGATATCAATTTCTCCACAGGCGGGCCAACCAATTGTTGAGATAGAGCTTCCCAGCATCCAAATCGCTGGCCAGGAACCACGGCCATCGGGTAGCTTGGCTCTGATCTCAAATCTGCCATAGGTCCATTCTGCCCTCCCAGCAGTATTTAATCGTCCTGAAGTATAATCGGCTGTGTATTCATTCCCTGAATTATCTGTGCCAGTAAATCCGGGTTGATACAATGCTTGTATTTCCAAATTTCCATTTTCAATAAAAATGTTATTTCCCTCTGCTGTATAAGCCTGTAATTCATTATTGACCTGACCAGGGCGCCATAGCATAATATTCCATTTTTCTTCATCCAATATTTCGTTGTCAAATTCATCTGCCCAAATTAATTGCCATTCATTAGCCTGTGTTTGATTTGTTTTATCATTATTACTTACACTCGTTTCACTGCAACCATTAACCATTACTGTGGAAATAAAAAGTAAATTAATTTTATTGATCACATTTTTCATTTCATTAGTAAAATTTTCTGAGTAATGATTTGGTCAGCAGAGGTACAGCGAACAAAATAAACACCGCTGGGGGAATTCCGGCCATTATCTGTTAATCCATTCCATTTTATCATAGTTTTACCGGCATTTGCCATTCCATTCTTCACAGTTTTAATATAATCACCACTACTATTATATATATCAATTTTAAGGGGCTGTGATTGTTCCAGGGATATAGGGATCACCATTTCGCCATTAAACGGATTGGGATAGGCATTATACATATGAAACATATTCGGGATTCCTGTGTCACTAACAGATAGTGGGTCTCCGTTGTATCCAGTGGCACTGGGAGTGGTTAAGCACAGTATCATATACCCAGACATAAACACTACATTACCATAGATGAAATCAGCATTGTTCCCATCCCATGTGTGTGTTGCTTTTTCCCAACGATTTGTATCCCAGCTATCAAAATTATCTTCCCACAACAGAATGAAATCATTATTTGTACCAGCATTTCCAGTTCCATCAACCCAAAGGTAATATTTAACCCAGTCATAATAAGCATACGTAGGTAGTGTACTTGCAGAAAACGATCCTGCCCATTCTACGCTGGTTGATTGCCAAATATTCATCATGATCTTTTGATCGCGATACATTGAATTAATATAAACAGTGTCATCTATCATTAGAATTAATTGATCATCAACAAAAAAAGCAATGTATTGCGAAGTCCATTCAAACGCGTACGTATGGAAATCTTCATTAGGATTAAACGTTAAGTCTGATAAACCTGGTAAATCCCACTGATCATGAATAATTAAATTTGTGTGTACCTTGTCATCATAGCGTCCTAACCATTCTAAATCGATCTCATTCCAATAAATTGAACTGGTATGACCTTCAGACCAATAATCGTGAAATGTAAAAAATGAGCTGATGACTCCACTGCCTGGCGCTGACTTCAGGCGAACTTCAAATCTTCCATATTGATAACTTTCGATTGTTCGCAGTTCCCCACCGCGGTAGGGCTTGGCTAAAAGCACAGTGGTAATGCAACTAATAAGCAGAATTCTCATTATCATTTATTAATATTCCTTTCTGCGGCCATAATCTAATCTATTATCATTCGTAAATATCGGAAAAGGAGGCACAACTTTGGGGAATGGTACTCCTTGTTGAATAACGGTCATATCAATACTGGTTAATTCAATTGATTCAAATAAATCCGTGTCTATCTCGATCTGGTCAGAATATAATGTCTGGAGAGAATCCACCAGTGGGTTCATTCTTGTTGCTACATCTTCAGGATCATCATATAAAAACCCCTTTTCTTTAAATAAAATATCCCGGTGATATCGAGCGATAGAGGAATCATACCATAATTCTCTATTAAGTTTAACGGTAGAAGATTGCTCATATTCTTTTTCATAGCAATATTTTGTGATTTCAATATCCCGAACCAAATCTGCAATGGCAAACTTTAGCTGTTCCTGAAATTCACCGCGATTCATTTTCTTTTTCCTGAATACAAGTGGATGTTTTCTGAGTTCTTGATGAAACTTCTGGATAGTCCAGGGAGTATTGTCTACATGAAAAAGAATATCCGTTTCTGCAAATGATTTCAATGGTGCATTGATAAGACTGTCACGAATAAAATCCAATTCTGGATCGTACCATAAAAATTTATTGTATTGAACTTGTTTTACTGAATCGGACTGCAGATAAATATCCGTCACTTTTTCTGTATAAGTTGGAAAAACATTTGGATTCAATTCTAATTGTTTTCCGGTCATAATGTTTTGCACCCATTCTTTGTACCTTTGTTCTGCATCATGTTCACGTAATCTTTTACGAACATCAACCATTCTTAAAGATACGTTTGATTCAGTAATTGCAGGTCTGTCAATCCAACCATTTACCTGAAGTAAAAGAAAGGTTTTATTATCTGTGGCTAATGGACCTATGATAGATCCTTTTGTAACATTTGAATTAAAAATTGCTTTGTGTAAATCCACTGATTCCTTATCAAACCAATTACAATATCTTTTTGGCGGAGTATGTTGACCCCAGATCATCATGTATGCTGAATCCAGAGACATTCCTTCTAAAACCAGATTCTTAATGGTGTTGGCTGAGTTCAGATCAGGAAAATTTAGAAATGTAATATCTACTGTCCTGCCGGCCAATTTATAAGCATTTAATACAGCTACAGAATCCAGTTCGACTTGTTTATAAAATTCTTCATAGTAATATAGCTGCCGCATGGCTTGTTCACTGCGGCCGCGAATGAAAGATTGAAAAAAGCCATTATCTAATAAATCTACTTTGGTTTTTTCGGCTTCCAGGGCAAATAGTTTCTCGGCAATGAGTGAATTAAGTATGATCTTTTTATGAATGTAATTTTCCTGTCGGCAGTAGCGAGGCCGAATGGAATATTCAGCTCTACGGATAAAATCCTGAAATGTAATGGTTCTACTTCCAACTTTGGCCAGGACATTTAATTCTGAATCTGCTGTCTCCACAGTACAACTGATAAAACAGAAAAAAGTGACAAAAATTCCTATGTGAAATATCCAAAACATAATCAATTTAATAATATAAATGCCATTCAGGCAGATGTGTATTTTATTCGTTTATTTTATTAATAGCAGTTTTCTGCTGACGATACTGCCATATGAAGATAAAGATAAAAAATATATGCCACTTGATATATGGTTTTCTGGCTGCCAGCGAAATTCGTGTTGCCCTATTCTTTGTTGAAAAAACGAATTTTCAAAGACTTGTGCTCCATTTAATGCAGATATCTTTAATGAAATATCGCTGGGATATGCAATTTCGTAATGGATGGTAACCGATGAATTAAATGGGTTTGGGAAACAAGAATTAATCTGAATGTTATTGGGTATATTTGAATCATCATGCAAGGTTGAAAGAGAAAATATTGAATCTTGCTCCACCACAAGACCATTAATGAATGGTCCAGCAGTTACATATCCAAGGCCATAAATCCTGCTGGAAAAATAAAAATCAAGCTGCTGATCGTTCACGACCACATTATTGATTGTTAAATCATAAGCGTTGTGCATTCCCGCTAAAGAAAAAACATCCAAATTTTCAAAAATTAGACTGTCTTCCAGTACTAGATCATATGTTCTTGAATCAACAGTAGAATAATAATTTTCAGATAGTTTTAATGTAATACTATATATTCCATTTGGTACTCTTACTTTGTAATCTGCTGTGCGGTTAAGGCAAGTTTGATATAATGAGTCCTCTGTAGTATTTTCAATTGGATCTGAAACACTTACAAAATTTCCATCCTTATAACCGTATTCAACATCCGGACCCCATTCCTGATCCGGTAGATAATCAGCATACGGTCCTCCGCCATTATTAATTTTTAAAGGAAAAGTAACTAGAGCGGATAAATGGATTTGTACAGACTGGACTGTTAATGTATTGGGTGTAGGATTATCATCAGAAATTTGTAGGGCCGCCAGGTTTGTGCCCTCGGCAATACTATCATTATCAGTATAAATAAAAACGGTACGTTGGTCAGAATCAAGCCGGACAGAATCAATGCCGACCCCGGAGACACCAAAATGTTCCGGGATGGCACCGGCCGGGTTTATTTCTTCACTGAATCTGCCCATTATCATTGATCCAATTTGCCGTGCCCATAAAAGAGCAGGTAGATTTACATCAATGTACCCAACATGAATATCATCAGTCATACACAGAACCAGCATACCATCAACAAAGACTGCATTTTCTTCGATCAGTATAGATTGGTTTCCACCCCACGTATGATTATCACTTTTTTCCCAACGAGTTTGATTAAAATCGGAAAAGTCATCTTCCCAATCCAATGTAAAATTGTTGTCCGTTCCATAATCGCCGACATCAGGAGTATACTCGTAATATTTTACCCAGTCATAGTAGCTGAACCTTGGTAAAATGCGATCATCAAATGTTCCCACCCAGTCCGCGTAAACAGGCTGCCATAAATTCATCATTAATTTTTGAGCTGAATCCAATTCCATTATATGACTACCGGTTTGGCGAAAAATTTCTTCACCATCAATAAACCAAGCTACATATTCCGGAGTCCATTCAAATCCATAATCATGAAAATCAAGGTGCGGATTAAAAGGCACATAATGCTGGCGTATGTGGCTGGTTTGACCTGTAGTAATTATATTTAAATCAATTATGTGGTCAAAAAGACCCAACCATTCAATATCAATTTCACCCCATGGATCTGCAGGATCATCAAAGGTAAAAAATGATGATACTATACCATCTCCTTGGGCAGGTTTAGCTCGTGTCTCAAAGCGACCATATGTGTAGCTGTCTAAGGTGCGGTATTCAGCCCCTCGAGTTTGGCATAATAGAGTAGAGGTCGAAATGAAAGCAATGAAAATTAGTAGAAAATTAATTTTTGTTATTAATTTAAAAAAATATGTTAAGCCCATTTCAATCTAAATTATGTAATATAGAATAATTTTTAATGAAATTAGAAATTCAGACTGATGGTCGTGGCATGAACATTTCCTAAAATACCCATTGTCTTGTAGGCATAATCCACTATGATTTTTCTATTATTGAGAAAATTCCACTCTAACCCCAA
>Ga0209228_1001364_pt1 | contig 12228 bp, 13 predicted proteins | sample METZYME_3_150m_FD_187547 | JGI IMG/M metagenome (GOLD analysis project Ga0209228, IMG submission 187547) | Marine microbial communities from oxygen minimum zone in mesopelagic equatorial Pacific - METZYME_3_150m (SPAdes) (version 2) | ecosystem: Environmental > Aquatic > Marine > Oceanic...
CTTCCCAGTCCATCAGGTGACCTTCACCTGTTGTGCCGCAGACAATCAGACCCTCAACACCACTTTTGATTTGTGCTTCCACCAGGCTGTCAAAGGTTTTCAGGTCAACCTCTCCATCCGGCCTGTAAGGAGTTTTGATAGCGGTCATCAAACTTGAGGATTTTATTCTTTCCATATTTATTTATTAATTATGAGTTCCATTCAATTCAGAAAGGATATTTTGTGATTTGCTTTGTATGTTAATTAGAATCAGCCTAAGCAGAAGCATTTTGATACAGCAGTTTTTGCACACTTTAGTTCAGAAAGCGTAAAGGTTCAAGGCAGTCAGTAAAATATATTATGGAGCTTTTTTCAGGTTGGATTCGTAGTAGCGGGTATAAAGATTGCCCCGCTCAGCAAACCTTACTCCGTAAACATTGCTGCGCAATCCCGGACGAAAAAAACTGTTTTCAATAACACCAATCCACTGATCAGTCAGATGCTTCTTCAACACTATTTGAACACTGTCTCCAGGCTGAAAACGCGGATTGATTGCCTTTGGCTGTGGACATACTTTTTTGTACAGTGAAGTGTCGCCATAGCAGATCCAGGAAGCACGGATAATCACGCCTGTACGCTGCGGGCCGCCGTTCACCTGGATAAAGTCTGATGGTGAAAAAGAGGTTATCAATCTTCGAGAAGTGTTTGCGATCCTGTCAAATACCTCAAGTTCATATGCCCGATATTCCGCGAATGCTGAAGGTGCGCATACCAGAAAAATTATTTTAATCAAACACAGGCTGACTTTGCTTTTCATTTGCTTATTCCTTCCAGGTTTGCCCCGTCATATATTGTATCCTGTTCCAAAACACCGTTCATGGAAGATCCTTTAAAATCGCTGTTGGATAAATCCGCCATTGTCAAATTTGCCTTATCGAGGATTACATTCTTCAAGTCTGCTCCTTTAGCTTTAGCGCCAATCATTGCCACGGAATTTAAGGCGGAAGAATTCAAACGGGCGTTTTGCAAAGTCGCGGAAAAAAGTTTTGCCCTGCTCAGGTCGCATTCCTGCAATGATGCTTCAGAAAAATTGCAGAAATTCAATATTGTGCCCTGAAGCTGCGAAGAATCCAGGTGCGCGCCGGAAAATTCTGAGCCGGTAAAATCTGAATCTTTGGCTTTTATGCCAAATGCACGGCAGGCACTGAAATCGCAGATATGTAGCTTTACCCCATTCAAGTTGGAACCTGACATGGTCGCATACGAGAAATTGCACAGGTCTCCATCAATTTCAGTTAAAACTGAGTCTTTGAGAAAAGTTCCGCTTAAATCAGCACTATGAAGCACTGCCCGTTTGAAGTTTACTTCAATAAAAACACTGTCACGCAAATCGGATTTACTGAAATCACACATTTTGAACGAAGATTCCTGCACTGTACAATCCTGCATTTCACATTCATCAATAAGGCATTCATCGAATCGTGAGAACGCAATAATTGAGCCTTTGAAGCTGCTTCCGGTAAATTTGCATTTGGTAAAAGATGCACCTTCAAAATTAAAGTCATCAAGCTTCATCCCTGTCAGGTCGAGCTCCTTTAAGGGATCACGATGCTTCACCCGTCGCTCAACTTCTTTCCTTGATAAATCACCCATAATATTGTTCTCAGCTCAAACCATTATCTCAAAAAAGTAATTCTGGTAATCCTTCAGAAGTTCACTGCAGGAGCTGGTTTGAATTCCGTTTTCCGAAAATCTGAAAGCCTTGTCAGCCATGCTTGAACGAACAATATATCGATAACGGCGTACATTTACGAATGTGCCTTCAGGAATCCTGCCTGTGATGAAGACCGCTCCTCCACCAGTAATTTTGTTCAGTTCGTTTATTTCATCCTGTGCCTCACGTTTGCGCAAATCAGAGAATGCGCTCATTACGTTTTTATTTGCCTTATCTTCCAATTCTCCCAAGGTCCGGATTTTGTTAGCCCGATAATCCTCATCCCTTTCATCATTCCAGTCTGTCTTTTCCAGATCTTCCATTAAAGTCGTAATTTCATTCAAATCGTCCTGAAGAGCATACAATGAATCTCGAGACCGTTTTTCAAGCTCATTAAACTGTTTCCGGTTTTTCAGTGAAATACCTACTTCAATCAAGGTCTGGGGTGGAATTTCCTGCTCGTTTGAAGATTTATCTTTGCGTTTCTTGTCTTCCGGCAGACCTACATTTGAAAGACGAACAAGATTTCCCGCCTGGAGCACTCCTCCGCAGGCATATCCGTCAGTTGCATTGACCTGAAGGGTTGAACCGCAAAAGACTTTGGAGTTTAAAATGAATTCATCCACTACAGCATGATCAAAGATGCTTGCCTGAGTATCAACCATGTTGCCGGCATGAAGAGAACCGCCGCATTGCACGACTGTGCCCTTGAGTCCCTGTGCTACTCTTATGTCACCAATAGACCGCAGGCTAGCTTTTCCAACAGAACCTCCAACCTCAATACGAACTGCTTCCACACTGCATCTGTCAGAAATATTTCCGCGAACACTGACTATTCCGTCAAATCGCACTCGACCCACGCTGCCATCTACCTTATCCATATATTTAATCTGCTCAACGGATATGCTGTCATTTCCAAGACAGACAATACCTTCACTTGCTGCAATGATATGAGTCCCTTCAGGGTTGAATCTGGTGTTACGTCCCGGACGAATGCGGTACTGCTTACCGGAGTTGGCTGTGATAAGCCTGCCGGTAATTGTGTATCCGTCTTCTCCCATCGTTGCCTGTTCCACCCTTACAAGCTCCTGCCCCTCAGTTACTTTCTGCATTACCGGAAGCTCTCTCAGATTTATACTTGACTCCGGAGACGGACGAAACTTTTCCGGGAGAAAAAGCAATTCAGGATGACCATTTTTGCCATGTACAGGGGTTTTACCGCTCGCCACTACTACAGGTTCAAAATAAATTCTTTCCTTAATAATTTTTTCAATAAATTCCCTGTCGAAACCCTGAAATACATTTTCTTCCCTGAGTGCAGCCAGCACTCGCTCAATAGTAAGCGGTTCGATTATTTCTTTGGGCGGAATAACATTCAGGTAGGCTTTTGACTGGTCATCGCTGAGTTCAATCTGCAAAGTAAAATCTGTAGTCTTTACATCTGTCAGGAAATCAAATTCACCGCTTGTACGATTGTAAATATCAAACAGTTCCTCTGGCACATAATCCACATCCATCATGTGCAGTTCTGCTTGTATATCGTCCATATCGGCAGTTTCAGCTCCCACCAACTGCTCAGGTATGCGCAGCATGACTTTCCCGTCTGCGACTGATATCTTGTATAATTCTGCCTTGGGCATTTGTTAGTTTGGATTAAGTCCTGAATAACGGTTGGAGGTAAGCAACTGGCTTAATTCAAAATTTGTTTAATTTCTTTAGGACTCAAAGCTCTGGATTCTCCAGACTGCAAATCACCCAGCATAATCGAGCCAATCTGGAAACGTTTAATTTTCTGAACAGGATATCCGATTTTCTGAAACATTTTTTTAATTTGCCTGTTTGTTCCTTCCCTGAGAAAAAGTTCAAGCCATGTTTTGTCGTTCACATTATGCAAAATTTTCACTCTAACCTGCTGGTGCCTGCGATCATCAATAACCGGCCCCTTGCGCAATTCTGAGAGTGCCTTGTTTTCCACAATACCACGCACCTTGACAAAATATCCTTTTGATACCTTGTGTCGTGGATGCATCAGCTGATGCGCCAGATCACCGTCATTGGTGAGCAATATCAGGCCTTCTGCGTCATAATCAAGTCTGCCTACAGGAAACAGTCTTGCCGATGTTTGAGGGAAAAAGTCATTGATTGTCACTCGTCCCTGGGGATCGTTGAGAGTCGTGATGCAATTTTTAGGCTTGTAGAGTGCATACACCTCCGTTTTTTGCTGCGGTGAAATTACTACTCTACGCCCTTCCACGCTGAGATGGTCTTTTCCGATGAGCATTTTGCAGCCCATCTGCTTCACAATTTCTCCGTTAAGCAAAACTTCGCCGGCCCGGATCAAATCCTCGGCGGCACGTCTTGAAGCAACTCCGGCCTGGGCGATAACTTTTTGAATCCTTACCGGTTCATCACTTTCAGTATTTTTCATCAGCTGACTTCACCACCTTTCAAGCAGTGAAGGATCCTGCTTTATTCTTACCAGAGCGTTCTCAGCAGCAAGCTGGCTGGCAAGTTTTTTACTTGCTCCACTTCCCCGGCCATATTCCTTATCTCTGACAAAAACCGCCATGGTGAACTCTTTTTGATGATCCGGGCCTGTTTCATCAACAAGTTCGTATGTGGATGGCAGGCCCGTAAGTTTCTGCACGTGTTCCTGCAGTTCAGATTTATAATCCCGAGTAATATACCCCTGGGCATTTTCGGGCAAATGAGGTAAAAACAATTTTCGAATTACACGTGCAATCTCTGAGAGACCATGCTTATCGCGACTGTCGAGATAAATGGCAGCCATAACCGCTTCAAATGTGTCAGAAAGCAAAGAAGTTTTTTCCCGACCTCCGGTCATTTCCTCTCCTCTGCCAAGGAGCAGGCAGTCGCCCAATTCCAGGGCACGTGCCTGTTTGCAGAGACCTGATTCGCTGACCAGACTTGCCCGGAATTTAGAAAGGCCGCCTTCGTCCAGCTCCGGGAATTCCTGCATAAGCATTTCGCTGGTTACCAGATCAAGAACTGCATCACCCAGGAATTCAATTCTTTCGTTGTTGCCGAAATTCTCCTCTGATTCTAGGGGCAGGTAGGACTTGTGTGTCAATGCCTGGCGCAGGATGTCCGGATTTTCAAACTGGTAATCCAGACGATTGCAGAGATGTATCCATTTTTGCTTCATTATTCTATCTGATCCTGCGTTTGCACCAGACCCTGATTGTGTGTGGACTGTAAAATCCCAGGCTGAAATAGTGTGCCAATCCGTCAGTCACGGTCTGCTCTATTACTACCAGTGAAGCACCGCTGGGGCATGCGGAACGAACTTTTGCCTGTCCCACAATTTGACTGTCTGTGAAAGGCATGCTGATACTGTACATTTCTCCATCGTGCTTTTCACGCAGCATATCTGTATCATGAAAAACACGTACTGTGTAACAGCCCGTTATGAAAATAGTCAACAGTGTGATAACCAGCATTAATATCCATGGTCTGTATTGTCTACTGAATTTCGTGTTTATCATTTGACTAATCTGCTGGAAGGTGCTGGACTTATCCCTGTGTGAGAATGGGTTTAAGAGGAAAAGCGGATTTCCATACTACTTTCTCGGAAAGTAAAAAAAATCTTAAAAAATAACGTCTTCAGTTTAGCTAATTTCTAACCCCCATGACAAGCTTTATCGATACTCACTGCCACCTGGACAAACTGGATTCAACGCCCGAAGAAGCTGTAAAACAGGCAAAACAGGAAGGTGTGGAGACAATGGTTACAATCTCTGTTGATGAAGAATCTTTTGATTTTGTTTCCAACGCTGTTATGCAGTTTAAGGATGTCTACGGGACTGTAGGTGTACACCCGCATGATGCCTCAGAATTCAATCCATCTTTGGAGCAGAGCATCCGTGAACTGGGCCGGGAGCAGGATAAGCTGATTGCAATAGGAGAAACAGGGCTTGATTATCATTACATGAACAGTTCAAGAGAGAATCAGCAGTTTGCATTCCGTAAACAGCTCCAGATTGCTGTTGAGCTCAATCTCCCGGTTGTTCTGCACAGCAGAGAAGCAGAAGCTGATACTATCAACATCCTGAAGGAAATTCCTGTACCTGCTCTTGGTGTGGCACACAGTTTTACCAGTTCACTCAAGATGGCCAGAACACTGCTGGATATGGGATGGTTTCTTGGGATCAATGGAATTGTTACTTTTAAAAACGCTGAAGATCTCAGGGAGGTAGTACGCTGGATTCCCATGGACAGACTGCTTTTGGAAACAGACTCACCTTTCCTTGCCCCCGTTCCCTTTAGAGGGAAGCCCAACAAGCCCGCCCACATACCTGTGATCGCTTCTTTTATCGCAGAGCTTCGGAAAATTCCAATTGAACATTTAGCAGAAAAAACTTCAGAAAATGCTAACGGATTGTTCAAAATCTGAATCTTCAATCCGTGCCTTATTTTCCTGAAAGTCCTCAGATATTTAACCTACTTAAAAAACATAGTAAAAACCGCAGGTAATGCCCTGGACTGCATCATGGTTTTTTAGCCAAAATACAAAAAATCTTCCTTAAAAAAAGACTTAAATACTTAACAGCACAATTAAGCTGCCGGTAATTTTCGACTAATTAAAAATCTTTTCAATAAAAAATTCAGTGAAGCTGTTTGTATTTTCACGGTTATTGCTAATCAAAAACGTGTTGCAGAAAATGTTAATTTTTACTGGGGAGGTCTAACGGTCCTCTCAATTTTAATTCTGGAGAAAACTATTTATGGAACAGGGAACTCTAGTTGGAACTATCTTGGCGTGGGTGCTGTTGTTTGTTGCAATGTGTTTTGACTTTGCTACTTTTCAGGTTAACGTAGGCAACCTGGGATATTTTGTAGATGCCCCGTCTTTGATGATTGTTTTTGGGGGAACTATTGCTTCTACTTTCATTTCACATACGATGGGGGATGCAAAAGGATTTTTAGGGATAATTGGCAAATCGTGGAAGGCTAATCCAGTACAATTAGTTGAGACACTAACTCTGATTGTCGACGTTAGTAAAATCGCTCGCAAAAATATCCTGGCAATTGAAGATGCACTGCCCAGCATTGAAAATCTTTTCCTACGGGGAGGACTAAGACTGGTTGTGGACCGAGCTGACCGTGAAGCACTCGTAGAAATGATGGCACACGAAGTAAAATATACTATGGCAGGAAAAGATAATGATATTGCGGTAGTAGGAACAATGGCTTCACTTTGTCCTGCATGGGGGATGCTTGGAACGCTGGTAGGACTGGTGCTGCTGCTGCAAAATCTTGATGATCCTTCAGCTATTGGCCCAGCAATGGCTGTGGCTCTTATTACAACTTTTTATGGATCACTTTTCGCGAATACCATCTTTGCTCCTGCCAAGAAGAAACTTGAAGGATATAAGGCTGAGGAAAAAGTATTAATGGAAATGATTCGTGATGGTGTGCTTTACATTGAGGGTGGTCAGCGTCCGGATTTTATTGAAAACGACCTGATGAATTATCTGCCGCCGGCTCAAAAAACCATGTATGAATCGCTCAAGTTTGAAGGCGGTGGAGGCGGCGCTGCTGCTGAAGCAGCATAATGATCTTGATATGAAAAGAAAGTATCATGGGTCAGCTGATTGATGAGGAAGAATGTGAAGTCTGTGTTCCTTTTGACCAGGAATGGATCTTTACCTATGGTGATCTTGTAACTCTTCTGCTCTGCTTCTTTATTCTGCTCTTTTCAATGTGCAGGACTGATGTGGAAAAAAGCAAGCAGATTTCAGAAAGTATGAAGAGCATGCCGCCCGGAAGTCCATTCATCTTCAGTGGACAGAGTTCAAATCTGGACAAAGCATCAAAAGAACTGCAGCAGCTAGAAATGCCGGATGAAGTTACAGTCAATGCCTCAAAATCAGGAGTTGAGGTTACTTTCAGTAAAACAGTCGCTTTTGATCAGGGATCAATTGAATTGAAAGATAAAGCAATTAAGGCCTTGGATAAAATGATGCCCATTATCGGTCAGCTGCAAAACAACATCGAAATATCCGGACACACAGATGAGTCAGACTCAAACCAAAATTATCCATCTAACTGGGAACTTTCTATAGCTCGTGCAAGTGTGATCGCGGCTTTTCTGGAATCAAAACTTATTCCCATCAAGCGGATGCAGGTTGCAGGATATGGAGATACCCGCCCAAGATTTTTCCCGGATACAGCATATAAACGCAATTTAAACCGTCGTGTACAAATACTGCTCCTGCCTGAAGATAAGGATCGTTGAACATTAAATCAACACCGGATGATCTCCAAGAAGGAATTAATCACCTTCACTGATCACCTGCTGGCAGAGAGCAAAGCCGAAACTTTGAATTTTTAACCTTAAAAAACAAACAACTGAATGGGACAACTCATTGATGAAGAAGATTGTGAAGTCTGTGTCCCCTTCGACCAGGAATGGATTTTTACTTACGGTGATCTGGTAACCCTTCTGCTTTGCTTCTTCATTTTACTTTTTTCAACATGTAAATACGAAACAATGAAATTTAAAAGCCTTGCTGCCAGTTTTAAGCCGCTGCCTGCAGGAACACCGTTTATGAATGAGGGCAAAGATTCGGTTGTTGAACAATTAGCTCAGCAGCTGGAAGAAAGTGAGCTTGGAGATGATACAAATATCGGTGTTGAAGAAAAAGGAGTGGTTGTTTCCTTTAAGGCAAGCGCATATTTTAAACCGGATTCTGCCGAGCTGAGTCCGAAGGCAATTAATGAATTGAAACGTTTCTCCAACCTGGTTTTTCTGCTGCCAAATAATATACAGATCGAAGGTCATACAGAAAAAAAACCTCCAAAGAACTGGGACTCAGCCTGGGAACTGGGCGGTGCTCGTGCTTCCAGGGTTGCCCGTTTCTTCATTGAAAACGGGCTTGACCCCACAAAAATCACTGTAAAGAGTTTTGGCTCAACTCGTCCCCGATTCCTTGAAACCTCACCAACTCAAAGAAGTCTTAACAACCGGGTGGAAGTTATTGTGCTGCCTGAATAACTGTTCCTGATCAGTCCAGTCTGCGTCCGTACACGATTGATTCCTGAAATTCGTAATTTTTACGTTTTTCTTCAGGAAGTTCTTCCGGACTTATTTGTTCGAATCCGCATTGTGTAAAAATATGCGAGACTGCTGTACTCAAAGCAAAAACCAGTCTAAAGTCTCCGGAGCGCACCTCCTTAACACCTTCCCTGACCAGCTCACTACCAATGCCCTGATTCCTGTACGATTTGTCTACTGCCAAACTGGCAATTTCTGCTGCTGAGCCATCAGCATATTGAATAATTTCGCAGCAGCCAACCACGTCCTCATCCACACAATACACCATGTAGTTGTCAATTTGACGCTCAATGTATTCAGGCGTACGTGAGACTATTGCAGAATGCTGTGCAGGACTGCTGATGATTCCTAGGATTGACTGTAAATCATTTAACCTTGCAGGACGTATTCGTTTGTATGAACTGTTAGTTATCATAACTCCCGCTCCTTTTGGAGTAAGCAGCTCTGCAAGCAATGCTCCCTCAATACTTCCGTCCAGCAAATGGCAGCGTTCAACTCCCCGTACACAGGCTTCAGTCAAGGCAGTTAATTGTATTTTCTGCGCTGATGGCAAATCAGGCTCCTTTTCCAACCACTTAGAAATACTGTCTGTGGTTATTTCAGAAGAATCAGTATTGTCAAAATTCGGTAATGGAAAAGTATCAAGCACAATCAACTTTTTTGCACGCAGCCTCGTTGCCACTTCAAAGGCTACCTGAATTGGGTCCAGAATCCATAGGCGCCCCTTTTCTCCAAGTGAAAAAGGTGGTATAATTGAAAGTTTCGAGTCAGAAGCAGCCTGTCTAAGAGTTTCAAGGTCAACACCGCAAACACTTCCGGTAAAGTGGGAATCATAATTGTCTGAAAAGTTTTTTTTCTCAGCTAATAAGAAATGTCCGGTAAAAGCTTGCAGTTGGCGAGCACAGCTCCTGAGCCTTGACAGTAGCTTCCAGTTGGCAGAAGATACTGCCTGTTCAACAAGCGGTATATTTTTTTCTTCAGCAGCAAAAATTCCATCTTCTGTATGATAATCAAGTCCTTGACTGGCATAGAGATTACGTATCTGCAATTCTGCACCATGGACTAATACTATCCTGATGCCAACTTGTTGAAGGAGTGCTAAATCTTCTATTACCCTTGAATTTTGAACCTCAATTAATTCCCCACTAAGGTAGATTACAAATGTTTGCTGATCAAATTCTTCCAGGTACGGAAGAGCTGCACGCAGATTGTGGATAAAACCGGATAATTCCGGGTCAAGTGAATGCTTGGACATGAGTAATTTTGAAAATGTAATTCAAAAGGAGAAAAGCACGGATAACAATGACTCTGTTATTTTATCTATCGTTATTCCAAGCTACAACAGCGCAAAGCTGCTTTCAAGATGCATCAGTGCCCTGGAGAATCAAACAGCAAAAAAAGCATATTTTGAGATAACTGTTGCAGATGACGGCTCCACTGATGAAACCGTGGAAATGCTGGAAAATTTTAAAGCCAGGACAGAGCTAAAACTGCAATGGACTACTATAAAAAATTCCGGACCGGCAACGGCAAGAAACGCCGGTGTGGCAATCACCTCCGGACCATGGATTGGTTTTCTTGATGCCGATGTCATTCCACAGCCGGACTGGGTGGAAACCGCACTCGAACTAATTCGAAGTAATCCGAACGCCGGAGCATTTGAGGGACGAACCGAAGTCACTCAGCGAGGTCGGGCCACACCATTTACACATCAAACGGGAAATACTGAAGGTGGGCGCTACCCCACCTGCAATTTAATTGTTCGCAAAAACTTGGCCCACTTTCATCAGGCCTATAAAATCCCTTTCAGGGAAGACACAGATTTGGCATTCAGCATATTGGAATCAGGATATCCAATCATTTTTGCCTCTGAACTTGCGGTGGAGCACCCGCCTCTTGAGTCAAGTTATTCCCGACCATTTATCCTGGCACGACGCTATTATTATGATGGCCTGCTTGCACGAAGATTCCCTTCACGCTATCACAATGAACTGGACGCGCATAAGATTCTTGGTCTGAAAATTCCCCATTTGAAGAGGAAATTATACGCTATCTTTATGCTTTCACAAATAATTTTTCTAACAGGAATTCTTGCTGGTTTTTCAGGAAGTAAAATTATGCTGATTGGAGTTTCATACCTTATAATTTTTGCTGCAACGGCAGCAGGAGGACTGCGCTATGCGAATCTGAAGGAACTCTCATTGAAAGACTGGTTAATATATTTTTCCCAGCTGCAGCTGCTCCCTTGGGTGATGAGCTATTCACTTTTTCGCGGATGGCTTGATTTCCGCCATGAACCGGAATTCTCTGCTGTCTGATCATAGTTTTAGTGGATTGAATATTTGACAATTTTTAACAAGCAATTCAAAATGAAAAATAAAGTTTTCACTGTTGACTGATCGCAAAAGTTGAACGAAACTTATTTTTAAATTGCTGACAGGTTAACTGACATGGAATTTTGTTCCTAAGAGAAAATTAAATTGAATGAAAACATTAAACTGCATAATTAGAAGTTTATAACTATGTTTGTGACTTATAAGCTTTCTGAGAAATCACTAAACAAGCTCCAGAAAAAAGGAATCAGCGAAGCTGCATTGAATGATCTCGCTGAAATTGAGAACCTGATTTTCTCAAGTCAGGAGGCATTTCTTGGCAGGGTCAGGAAACTTTCTCAGGCAAAAGAAATAATGGAAAAAGAGGATGATCTTCTGAAAGCGGCAAAGGGGTTCATGCGGTTAGACCTTTTGATTCCTAACAGAACAATAAGAGAGTGGACAGAAGCTTTGATATTCGCAGTTGTAGTGGCAACCATTGTAAGAACGTATTTTTTCGCACCCTTCCAGATTCCATCAGGCTCGATGCTGCCCACGATACAGATTGGAGATCACATTTTTGCAAGCATGTATACATATGGTTCGCCAATTCCATTTACAGACATCAAGCTTTTTAAAAAGCCAGTTAAACGTGGAGATATTGTTATTTTTCCCTATCCTCAGGATCCTTCAATTGATTACATAAAACGTGCCGTCGGTCTTCCCGGAGAAACTCTGGAAATTCGCAACGACCAGGTTTTCATTAATGGAGAACGGCTTGACGAACCTTACGCGTATTTTGAACCAAATGAGAGGAAATCTCGTCAGGCACAGGGATTAGCCGCGGCACCTTCTAGCCGTTACGGGCCTGTTAAGATTCCACAGGGGAAATTATTTGCCATGGGTGATAATCGTTACAACAGCGCAGACAGCAGATTCTGGGGTTTTGTGGATATAAATACTATCACAGGTAAAGGGCAGATAATTTACTGGTCGCATGATCCGAATAAAAGTATTTTCAGCGGATATAAATTTGGAAGGATATTTGATTTCCTTGAATAAAAAAATTTTCCGCAAATGTCGTACTTTAGTTTATAAATGAAGACTGCAGCAAACTCTCTTTCACGCAATGCACCCTGCTGGTG